>Ga0208544_10000283_pt1 | contig 41819 bp, 28 predicted proteins | sample DEB08_DNA_9_FD_184526 | JGI IMG/M metagenome (GOLD analysis project Ga0208544, IMG submission 184526) | Aqueous microbial communities from the Delaware River and Bay under freshwater to marine salinity gradient to study organic matter... | ecosystem: Environmental > Aquatic > Marine > Coastal ... | reverse complement strand
ATTTCCCGCTGACGATTAGTCATATTTATAGCTGGTGTTGGACGTCCTCTACTCATAATTTCTGCTTTTTTTGAAAAACCGCAAAGTTACAATAAATACTATTTAGAACTTCATGCGTAAACCACTAGAACGTTGGTTCTAGCCTTTGTCGGTTGTATCTTTACAGCAAAGAACTATCTTCAACATACAGTTTTGAGGTGTAAATTATTACAAATTAATTATTCAACGAAAAGGTTTTTAATTTGCAGGATGTTCTCCCCCGCTGGCGGGGGTCGGGGGGTGGATAATCAAAATCTTCAAATTTAAACAAAAAACTATGACGAAAGCATCACCACAAAACAATTACCATTACAACAAAAACTTACAAGTTTATGCCAATCAACTACGAAAAAACATGACCAAAGGCGAAGCCTGTCTTTGGAAATATGTGTTAGGTAAAAAACAAATGAGAGGCTATCAATTCCGTAGACAAAGACCTGTTTTAAATTATATTGCTGATTTCATGTGTAGAGAATTATTGCTAATAATCGAAGTAGATGGAATAACTCATGACGATGCCGAAGCACAAATAAAAGATAAAAAGCGAACCGCACATTTAGAAGAAATTGGATTTACCGTTTTACGGTTTTCTGATTGGGAAATATTGAATAGGATAACGGATGTTTCTATAATGATTGGAAAGTGGATTGATGAAAATGCTATTTGTCCACCCCCCAGCCCCCGCCAGCGGGGGAGATAGCTTCGTGCAAATTCTTAATCTATTCACTTTAAATCAACTCTTCAATTTCTACTATGAAAAAATATGTACCCTATTACAGAGTGAGTACTAAGAAACAAAAAAGAAGTGGTTTAGGTCTGGAATCTCAAAAAGCTATTGTCGAACATTTTGCAGAAATAGACCAAGCAATCATTGTAAAAGAATACATCGAAGCAGAAAGCGGCAAAGAAATTATTAATAGACCAGAATTACAGCAAGCTATTAATTTTTGTTTAAATAACAATTGTTTTCTGATAGTGGCAAAACTCGATAGGCTATCTAGAGACGTAGAACATATTTTCCAGCTAAAGAAAAAACTGGGCAAGCTCTTTATTAGTTGTGACCTACCTAATACCGATAGTTTAACCTTATCCATTTTTGCAGGAATAGCACAAAGAGAAAGGGAGTTAATTTCTATTAGAACTAAATCAGCTTTGAAAGCTAAAAAGAAAAGAGGGACTAAACTTGGAATGGTTAAAAACTTCTCAACTGAAGGGAGAAAACTAGGCGGTCAAAAGACAGCAGAAAGAGCAAGGAATAATCCTAATAATAAAAGAGCTTTAAGTCTTATTATTAGATGCAGAAATGAGGGAATGAGTTATGAAAAAATTGCTGATGAATTAAACCAAAATGGATTTATTACAACTAATGGAAAGGCTTATCTTTATTCTACAGTTAGGACTTTATACCATAGAAATTTGTTAGATTCTAATGTTAATTTACTAACTTAGTCTGTTTTAATAGACAAACAACCACAAGATGAAGTTTCTACTAGAAAAAATCACGTAAAACTGGAATTTTAAAAAAATAAGTAATATGTTTTACATGATAGTTTTATTACAGAACAAGAAATTAGGACTAAAAATAATTATGAGAACTTTCAGAGTAGAAATTTTTTTACCAGAAATTCCTTCTGATGTATTTTTTATTAATTGTAGTGATGAAGAAGAAGCAGAAAGAATAGCAACTGAACGGTTTAATAGACAAAGAGCAAGTCATTTACCCTATCAAGTTTCTTTACCAACAAACAAAATAGAAGATATTACGGATTGGACAGAAATAAAACAAAAGAGAGCAAATACCTTCAAATCACAGATTTGAGGTGACGAAATACCTGATTCTATCAAGCAATTTATAGAAGACAATAATATGTCACCATCAAAGTTTCAAAGGGAGTTTATTAGTGATTTCCTTTAATTGATATAAAAGATTAATTTATGAAAAATGATATTAGAAATATAACCCATGAAATTTTAATGAATGAATTTGGTTTTGGTTTTGATAAAGGACTACTTCAAAACGAAGAAGGAAATATTTATTCAAAAAATATTTATTCATTGAATGATGTTACTGGATGTTTTTTAAATGGAAAATTTTATTTAGAAAATAAAAATTTTGATACTGTTCAAGATTTAAAAAATTTCCTAAAGGATAAAAATATTCCTTCAAATTTTAATGACCACGACCCACTTCATTAAAGAACTATAAATTATATAAACATGAAAACTTTATTATCAGTATTATTCTTATTTCTTATTTTTAGTGCTTTTGGTCAAGTAAATCCAAACTACCATGATGTGAAAAAATACACTCGAAAGGATGGAACTCGTGTTCAATCACACAAAAGAACTAATCCAAATCATACAAACAGAGATAATTACACTACCAAACCAAACGTTAACCCTTTTACTGGAAAGGTAGGTTATGTCAAACCCGACAAAAATCATATTGACATTGGAGAACTAGGCAAAGTTGAACCAATTGATTATTCTTACCCAACTTATCAATCTAATGAATTGACGGCACAAGAACTCCTTAGAGAAGGAGAAATCTTGATTAAGGAAACAGAAAGGAATTATGCAATTTGGAAAGAAATAGAAGAAAAGGAGAAAATTAATTCATTTCTAAGAGAAATAGAAGAAAATAAAAAAATTGAGGAAACAAGAAAAAAACTTAAAGCAAGAGGTACTCCAAATGTAGATAATATAATTATTGATGAATATACCCCTAGCCTAGATAATGTAATTTCATACGAATTTGATTTCAGTTATGACTCAAATACATTTGAAGAAAAATGTATTAAATATCATAATAAATATTCATTCAATGACAGACTATATATTGAAGAATTATTAAATACAAATGGATTATTTAGTGGCAAGGTTGATGGAGTTTTTACAAGTAGTACAATTGATGCAATTAAGAAACTACAACGGCTTTTAAATGTATCAGTAGATGGTAAACTTGGTAGTAAAACTTTAACCGCTCTGGAGAGATATTAAAAAATATATCTAAATTTATACTTTGATGGAACTTGCCCTAAAAATAATACAGAACTCCACGAGAAATGTATCATAACTCATTGAATCTAGTAATAAAAGAACATGGAAGAAAGTAAGATTTTAGCAAATGATGATACACTTTTAATACAATTCTGTATCAGAAATTTTAATCTACTCAATTTTGAGTACATTAAAACTCCATCCAACTTTTCCCATTCCATCCTTTGGAATTCGTATAAGTCTCATAACTGGGGGTAGGTAAATAATCCCACTCTTGACCTGTCTTTTGCTGAAAAGCAGTAGGCGCTAAAGATAAGAGTGCTTCAAAAGTGAATTCCTTTGGCATTTTTGTTGGGTCTTTTAGGACTAATTCATAGAATTTTTGACCGTTGGCAACAACTGCTGCCCGAGCATATAAAAAAACATCTACTGAAAAATTTTTAGTGCCTCCATACCGACGACTACCTATATTCTCCGCAAAAACTTGTTGATCTAAAGCGTACAATTTAGTCGCTAAAAGGTCTTGAAATTTATAAATTAATGCTACCTCAAAACTCATTAAACGCTTAATAGCAGGCGCTAAAATAGCCGCTGTGTCTTTTCCCTTTTTCCAGTCCAACAAATCAATAATTGCCCAAAAAGCAGCATCTGTCATCAAAGTTTCATCAACTGCTTCCTGCACTTTTATTTCCAAAGTAGCATGCTTATGTGTTTCTTTGATTTGTTCAATCCATTTTGCACTAAGGTCTTCTACTTTTACATTAATGGTTTTAGTCATTTTCTTTGTTTTACTAAAATTGAATGATGACTTCTTGGAAAATGCTGATCGACTACTTTTTCTTAAAAATCAATAACAGTCAACTATTCTTTATAAAATTACAAAAAATGGCTTACAAACTATAGTCTGCAAGCCATTTTCAAATAAATCAATTACCTTACCTTGAAAAATTGACAATATATTTCCAAAAACTATAACACCATCAAATTAATTCCTCCATCAAACCTCTAATCCCTTCCCCTCGATAAATCAACTCAACAAACCCCACATATTTCTCCACAAACCGCTCATTCTCAACAAGATCACCAAACAGTTCAGGCTGCCGAATAAAACCCAATTTATCATCAGTAGTCTGCTGTGCCGCCTGATACAACTCAACTTTCAGCGCATCAATAATCTCCAATGGCTCGTTATTTTCATTGATTCCTTTATCACTATAATAGCACCATGCCGCCAAAATCAAGGTGGCATAGTCGATACTGCCATCTGTCGCTAAATTCTCTTGCAGCGTAGGGATTAAAAACTTAGGCAACTTCGCAGAACTTTCCGAACAAATCCGACTGACACTATCTTTTATGTTGGGATTGGCAAATCGTTCTTCCAAACTGTCTTTGTATTGTTCTATATCCACGCCTTCGATCATTCCTAAAACAAGGCTTACTTCCTTGTCCATAAATTGGCGCATAAATTGGGCAAAAACAGCATCCTCCATACAAGCATTAATCGTTGGATGTCCGTGAATAGCGCCTGGAATACCTAGCACCGAATGCCCCGCATTTAACAACCGAATTTTCATCTTTTCATAAGGACTTACATCTGGCACAAATTGCACGCCTAATTTTTCCAGCGGCGGTCTGCCATTAGAAATTTTATCTTCTATCACCCATTGAATAAATGGCTCACAAACAACTGGCCATTCGTCTTTTAGATGATGGGTATCTTGTAAATAAGTAATCGCTTCGAGCGTTGTTACAGGCGTGATTCGGTCTACCATCGTATTTGGAAAATGGACGTTTTGGGCTATCCAATTGGCGAGTTCGGCATCTTGTTTTTGAGCAAAAGCCAATACCATTTTACGAGCGACATCACCGTTATGTTGAATATTGTCGCAAGACAAAATACTGAAAGGAGGCAATCCGTTTGCTCGACGTTTTTTCAAGGCAGCCGTTAGAAATCCAAAGATAGTTTTCGGCTGATTCGGATCTTTGAGTTCTTGTTGCACAGCTGGATTTTCAAAATTAAAATCTCCTGTGCTTGGATTGAAATTATAACCGCCTTCTGTAATGGTTAGGGAAACGATTTTAGTCTCCTGATGCGCCATTCTATCAATCACCAAGTTAGGCGTATCTACTGCTAATAAAAAATCCTTTATTGCGCCTATTACTTCACTTTTAACGGTTCCGTTGGGATGTTGTACAATAAGCGTGTACAGGTAATCTTGCTTTTTGAGAATATTATACATTTTTCGGTCGCCTTCTCGCAGTCCTACGCCACAAATACCCCAATCCAAAGCATTGTCTTTCCCCAGCAATTGATGCATATAATACGCTTGATGCGCACGATGAAACCCACCGACCCCAACGTGAACTATTCCTGTTTTTACTGCTTTTCTATTATAAGTTGGGCAAGGAATCTGTTTAGCAATTTCGGTAAGATTAACTTGGTTTAATTGAATCAATTCCATACTTCTTTTATAAAAATTGTCTATTAAATATTTCCTCGGAGAAACTCTGTGAAAACTCTGAGAAACTCTGTGACACAATCTACTTAGAGTTATTCCACAGAGGTTCGCAGAGAAAAAACACAAAGTTTCGCAGAGAAGTATATTACATTAGAAACTACTGCTCCTAATTTACTCAAACAGTTGTCATTTTTCCTCTTTTCATCACCCAATAAGCAGTAATAAAATACAGAATGGTACAAATGAATCCATAGAAATAAAAGGTTTCCCGATTAATGACATAAGCACCTTCATCTGCACTTCCGAACAATACATTACCCGCTAAAATTAAGGTTACGCCCAAAGCGGTTAAAGCAATGCCGCTTAATACTTTAGAAAATACGGAGGTATCTTTAATAAACACAGGCTCGGCATTCGCCATTTTTTGTTGATACAATTCAATATTTTCGTTGAGGGTTTGTTCCGCAGCTATTGCTTCTGGATAGGCTTCTTTTGCTCCATACTTACCCGCCAATAAAGTGTACACAATAATGGTAAAAAACCAGGTTGGAATAAAGAGATAATAAAAAGACATCACATCCAAAAAATTCAGACCAAAACCAAATGCCAGCCCTAAGCCCCAACTCAGTACGGCTGGCAAACTTTGGGCGTAGTTCTGAAATTTAGACCAATATCTGGTATAGCCAATTTTTGGGAAAATTTGATGCTCTGCAAAAACAATCGCCCCAACAGGTACGACGATTAAACCAGCATAGGTCAATAAGGGCAGAAATTGCGTAAACACAAAAGGGAAACAGCCAATAATCACCATTGCAATCCCGACTACTGTCGTGGTTTCTCTTCGAGATCTATCACTAAAAATAGCTTGTGCTGCCAGACCTGCTCTATAAAGATTGGTAATAGCCGTCGTCCAGCCTGCCACAATGACGATGACAAATCCAGACCAACCTAAGGCGTAAAAAGCAACATCGCCAGGATCTAGCTCCGCAATTGATTTTCCTAGAATTACTGCTGCTCCTGCGCCCATAATTCCAGCAGCAATCCATGCGATATAATGCCCGAATAACATGCCCGTACTGGTCGCCAATCCATAAGATTTCTTTTTGGCAAACCGAAGTAATGCCATATCTATCAATCCAAAGTGCGTAATCGAATTGGCTGCCCAACCAAAGCCGATGACCTCCAGCAGTCCAATCCCAGGTTCACCGCTACTATTCACGCCCGTCCAGATAGACTGATCCCCAATACTTAGAAAATCTGCCCAATCACTTGGCAATGTTTTGCCTAACACATCTAAAGACAAGGCTGGTAACAATACCAAAGCGCCACTTGTAAACATCACAAATAACCAAGGCGCACAAATACCCGAAAATTCAGCAACGGCATTGAAGCCATAAATCGCAACAAATACTACAAATGAACCAACTAGCAATACAATCAGTACAAACCAAATATTCGTCGGATACCAATTCAATTGGGCAGGGATGTCAAAAGCAAAGCGAACCGCCGAGGCAGACACCGTCACCATAGCGGCAGAAATAACCGTAAAAATGAGAACATTCGCCCAATTATACAGTTTTGACATGGAATTCCCCGCAATCTTGTTGAGGTAAGTATAGAGACTTAGGCGAGTTTCTACGGCTATTGGCGTCGTAATCAATGTCCAACTCAGTACCGCCAGTATATTTCCAATGAGCAATCCCAAAATAATATCCATGGTCTTTGCCCCCAAAGCCACAAAGGTAGCACCAATAACAAATTCTGTAGCGGCAACGTGTTCGGCGGCATATAATCCTGCGAAATGCGTCCAATCGTGGAGTTTGTGTTTGGGAACAGGAAGCTGTTCCTCGTGCATTTTTTCAAATTGGGGAAAATTGGTTCTTTCGCTCATTTTGTTGATTTAATCGTTTTTTACCAACGAAAGTAAAAATTTAAAACCAAAAAACAAAAATGGCTTACAAACACTCGCTTGTAAGCCATTTTTCAGCTAATTAAATCAAGTCAATTAAAAAGTCTCCTTCGCTGTAGGCGTAGGCTTCTTCTTCTTCCGTCGAGTCTTAAATAACTCCACAACTTCTTTCTTTTTCATAAACCCTAATTCTATAAAAGTAGAAGCAACGAATTTTTTAATATCTTGGTAATCTTTACCCCGCTTATCGGTATATCTTTTCAATAATTTCTTGATGTAAATCATGCTAGAATCTTCTACATCTTGATTGAATTGTTGGTTACCAAAAATCTTCATGTAAACTGGGTAACTCTTTCTAGCTAGGTTAATCAATTCATTATAATCTCTTTCTTCTAAGTTATTGATCAATCGAGTATAATAGCCATAAATGACTTTTCTAACACATTCATTGATTAAAGATCGACCTTCGTGGTTATTATAGAAAGTATTTACCTCTTCGATGGTCGCTTCTTCTAAATAACCTTTGGTGTGAATCGTTTCTACTAAGTTATAGTATTCTGTTAATTCATCTTGAATATCTCTAGAAACAATCGCTGACACTCTATTTTCAGCAGCTGCATCCACATCTAATGGGCTATTCTGCAAGAACATCAAATAAGTCAAATATTTCTCAGGGAAATTAGGAATTTCTGTTCTTACTTTATTAAAGACCCCATTTAGGTGCGCCATATACTCTTTGTCTAAGTCCCAGAAATTAGCATATAGACATAAGATTTCTACGATTTCATCGGTCTTTTGAAAATCTTCATTACTCAAAAAAGTAGCTATTGGCGAAATCAAACTTTCGTTATTCGCTTTTAGCTCTAATCGGTGTAGTAAAAAAGATTTTAAAGAAGTAAATAAAATCTTTAATTCCGACATGTTTGTTGGAAAAACGGTCGATAAATATTTAGCATCTTTAAATTGTCGCTTATACCGATTATAACCCGCAATTCTTTCTTTTAGAATGCGGTAATCATCTTTTTTCATACTGCGCAAAAAGTAGTTAATTTTCTTGTTGGTTACCTCATTCAATAAGTTGGTAATCCAAATATCGCTACTTAAAGCAAATCCCATTTGCACACTCTGCCCAATCCGCTGACGAATGATGTCAAAATTAGCAGAATTACAAATTGCCATCAATACATCCTTAAAGTGATCTTGTGGTAAAATGTATTTATAACGGTCATTTATTTCTCCTCTTAAAACCGTAAAACCAATGATTTTTGGTAAATACAGTCCTTCAAATCGCTCATCTAATAAATATTTTTCCAGCGCAATTAATTGTAAAGGATAATAAGCCGAAACGGATTCGTAAATCGCTCCAATTTTTGGCTCAAACATTTCTTGCATCAATTTATAATCCGACTCCTCTTCTTCCTCTAAATAGGTTACTAACTCCTCCGAAGCTTGGATTTCTTCTGCAATTTCATTCAGCTTGTCAACATAATATTGATCTAATGCTTCCATAATTTTAATTTGAGAAGAGAGAGTAGAGAAGAGAGAGTAGAGATACGTCAACTACTTTGAGTTTAGTCTCTAATCTCTACTCTCTAATCTCTACTCTTTATTGTTAATAAAAGTAGAACCTAGTAGCGCAATTAAGCCCTACTAGGTTCCTATATATCTTAAAATTAAGATTTTATTCGCCTTGAGAGTTGAAAAAATAAAGTAAACTTTATCTTTCAGGACACAAATATAATGGAAAAAAAATATTTATGTCGGTTATTTTTGAAAATTGTTGCGGGTTTCGAGTTGCGGGTTGCGGGTTGTATACAATTTTGCTTTATTTTAGTAACAATAAGTTGAATTTTGAATTTCTAATAGTCAAATTATTGCTCCTATAAAACTCGCAACCCGCAACTCGTAACCCGTTTAATTCAACACAGGTTTCCCTGCATTGGCAAAAATCTGATTAATTTGATCTGTAAATGCTTGATCACCCAAATCTTTAGCCATTCTATCTAAACTTCCTTTAGCATTTTGTGCTAAATTCTGGTCTCTAGAAAAGCCTGCTGCTAAATCAGCTGGATCTATAGATTGATAGAAATTCAAATATTCCGCTGATTCTTGTGCCAGTATTAAGGCATGCGTTTTAGCTTTATCTGGTGCACCTGCCGTCATATAAGATTGTATGAAATAAAAAGAGTTATAATCATACGGAAAATTCATATTAGGAAATGCTTCAAAATATTTATCGCATAATTCCACTGCCTTGGCATTTTCCCCTCTTCTAATAAATTCTTGGACGGCTCTTAACATCATATATCGATGACTCTGAACACTTGGGGCGTAACTCTTATCGACAAATAATTCGTATTTGTCAAAATTTCCCCACATGAATTTATTCATTACATTATCGTATACTTTATCCGCATCTACTCGTCCTTTTCCTAAGACACCTGGCACTAATGGATCTTTTCCTGCCTTCACAGGAATTAATTTTAAGCCCAAGCCTTCCATCTGTAAATATTCATCTAAGCCTAATAACGATTCTTGCCTGACCGTTACCGCAAAATAAATCGGTCGCTCCCAAGCATTATTTGCAATGATGTCCATTACTGCTAAATCACCTTTTAAAACATAACTTTTATTAAGGTCAAAATTAATAGCATCTACTACATTTCCTAAGTCTTTGACAACGTTATTCTGCTTTATTAGATTTCGATTGACAGGAATAGAAAATTTAGCTGTTGGCAAATAACTTTCTAAGGTTCGACCGCTACTGACTGGCACAGGATGATCTTCATTCACAAACTTAATCGCATCCTTCACATTCATTCTCGGCCCATTTTTATAAGGATCTACGAATACTTGGTTTCGTTTATATCCTCGAATGGCATCTGGGGTCAAGGTCAATTTAATCGGAGGAGAATCGTTGACTTTTCGGTTCAACTGGTTGATATACCAATCTACGGCAATCAAACTTAAATTCACCACGCGCACATCTCGACGTATATTTTCTACTTCTTGCGCATACCATAATGGATAGGTATCATTATCTCCATAAGTAAAGATAATCGCATTTTCATCACAAGATTGCAGGAAATTATTCGCATAATCTCTAGAACCCGTATGATGTCTTCGACTCATATCATCGAAATTTTGGAAACCCATCAAAAATGGCGCTATCAAAACAATGGCACTTGCGGCTATTGCACCTACAGGTAAATTGCTTTTTACTCGCTCCCGATAAATTTCAAATAAAGCCAATACTGCCATCCCAATCCACATCGAAAAAGTGAAGAAAGAACCGACCAAAACGTAATCCCGTTCTCTGGGTTCATTCGGAGGCTGGTTGGAATAAACAATAATACCTAATCCTGTTATAATAAATAATGCCAATAAGCCCATAAAGTCTTTTCCTCTTTTTTTAGCATGGAAGAGCAACCCTAGTAAGCCAAATAATAAAGGCAATAAATAATATTTATTTGTTCCTTGATGTCGCTTCATAGAAGTAGGCAAAGCATCCATATTATATAAACGTGCTTCATCTAATGGCTTAATGCCTGACATCCAATGCCCACTCTTCTTATCCCAAGAATAAAACCCTTGTTCTGCATTTTGTTTCCCTGCAAAATTCCACATAAAATAACGGAAATACATCCAACCAAATTGGTAGGAAAACATAAATTTCATATTATCTGCAAATGTTGGTTCTCCTTGTTGTTTCCCTGTCCATTGTCGATATAAGTTAGGTCGCCCTTGTGTACCGTCACTCATTCTAGGAAAAAGTACTTTATCCTTATCTGCATAAGAGTAAGAGATTTTTTTATCTACAATTTCATACGAATCCCCTACTCGACCATAACGGTCTTCTTCTTCTACTTTTTGTGGAGACGCCGTAAAGTTTGGTCCGCTTAATAAAGCTCTTTCTCCGTATTGTTCCCGATTTAGATACGGCAATAAACGCATCGCATCATCAGGATTATTCATATTAATCGGTGTATTCGCATCTGCTCGAATCACAATGACCCCAAAAATAGAGAAACTAATAACGACCAAACTAGCTGCTACAATTAATTTCTGAGCTAAGCCATTTTGGTTTTTATGTGCATATTTTAAGCCACCATAAATCAATCCGCCGATAATTAGTAAGACAAATAATAATCCACTATGGAACGGCATTCCTAAACCATTGACGGCTACTCGTTCCATCAATGCCCATAAGGTTGGAATCCCTGAAATGATGACATTTTGTATAAACACAATAAATAATAATCCTATTACAGAGGCGATTGCCATCCCTAAAAGATTAATCTTTTTGTATTTTTTGAAATAGTAGAATAAAGCCAAGGCTGGGAAAGTCAATAAACTTAATAAGTGAACTCCCGCAGATAATCCAGCTGTAAAAATTGCTAATACCAACCACCTATCCGTATCTGGTTCATCTGGCAAGCCATACCACTTTACTACTGCCCAAAGCGTCATGGCTGTAAACATAGTCGACATCGCATATACCTCACCTTCTACTGCTGAGAACCAAATTGAAATACAAAATGCCGATGCCAAACCTGCTACTAATCCTGAACCTGCTAAAGCATAAGATTCCGCCGTATCTGGTTCACGGTCTCTACCTACCAATGCCAATCGGCCTAAAGTAATGGTTGACCAACAGACAAACATGGCAGCAAAAGCTGACGCCATACCCGACATTAAGTTAACAGCAAAAGCAATATCCGCTGGATCATTAGAGATTAACTCGGCTACCCAAGTAAACATTCGACCTACAATCATAAATAAAGGCGCACCTGGCGGGTGAACCACTTCTAATTTATAGGCACCTGTGATAAATTCACCACAATCCCACAAACTACCCGTTCTTTCCGCAGTCATCGCATATACGACAAAAGCGATTAAAAAGACGAGCCAGCCTGCTAGCGTTTCCGGTTTTCTAAGAGATTTCATATTTTTTAGTCATTAGATTACTAGTCAATAGTCATTGGTCATTCGTTATGATTACTCGGACCGTTCAGCTATTCTACTATTAAATGGACAATTGAAACTGATGTATAATAGACCCGATGAAAGTATTAGCAACAAAACCTAAACAAGTAACCATACAATCATCAAAGAATTCAATTAACTACAAAACATAATTCTTTTGAAGACTTATTAAAATAGTAATTATTCGCAAAACTAACTTATTTAATAAATCATTAAAGTGTATTACATTCAAAATATCCTTAATTTTTATTTTCTTTGCGCCTTCAAATTTATGTGTAGAAAGGCAAATGCACCGCAAATGTAAGAAAAGAATAACATCTTGTAAATGCTTGTGATATAGGTTAACCTCTTATTAACCTGTTATTTGGCTTTTCTGAAAACGAATATTTAGTCAAAATTGCATACTGGTAGTAAAGTCTTCAGGCTTTCCTGTCACCGACCTTCAGGTCGGTGTATGCTATTTAAAATGTTAAACTACCCATATACATTCAGGCTTAAAGGCCTTTGACGGGAAAGCCTGAAGGCTTTGCTACCAGTTTAAATAGTAGAAAATCCTGACATAGATTGCGCAGAAAATCACTTTTTGTTGCAGTAATACCAAATTATTTACCGTTAGAACTAACTTTATTTGAAATAATTCTAAAAATTGGTTTCGATTGTGATTCAATCAATCACTAATAACCAATCACTAATCACTAATATGTTAAAAAGAATCAATCCGACCGAAACAGCAGCGTGGAAAGCATTAGAAAGCCATTTTCAAACAATGGAAAATGTGCAAATGAAGGATTTATTTGCACAAAAAGAAGGACGTTTCAAGCAGTTTTCAACCACTTTCGAGGATATATTGGTGGATTACTCCAAAAATAGAATCACCCAAGAAACGCTAGATTTATTGCTCCAATTAGCAGAGGAAGTAGATTTAAAAGATGCCATTGCCCAAATGTATAGTGGGCAAATCATCAATGAAACAGAAAATCGAGCGGTCTTACATGTCGCTTTGCGGAATCAATCGGAAGAGGCGATTGAAGTGGATGGTAAAGATGTGATGCCAGAAGTGAAGGGCGTTTTAAATCAAATTAGAAATTTCTCGACGGATTTATTATCTGGACGGTTAAGAGGATATACGGGTAGTCCGATTACGGATGTGGTGAATATTGGAATTGGTGGGTCGGACTTAGGCTTGGTGATGACGACTGAGGCGCTAAAACCTTATTGGCATCCAAATATTAAAGTCCATTATGTGTCTAATGTGGATGGCTCGCATATTGCAGAAACACTAAAAGAGTTATCCCAAGAAACAACGCTTTTCATTATTGCTTCTAAGTCTTTTACGACCCAAGAAACGATGACCAATGCACGGTCTGCTAAAGCTTGGTTTTTGGAATATGCCTTTAATGAAAGTTCTGTGGCAGAGCACTTTGTGGCGGTTTCCACCAATATCGAAGCGGTTACCAAATTTGGGATTGCTCCAGAAAACATCTTTACTTTTTGGGATTGGGTCGGCGGTCGGTATTCGCTTTCATCGGCGATTGGTTTGTCTATCGCTTGTACGATTGGCTATAAAAACTTTGAAGGCTTATTGGAAGGTTTGCATTCAATGGACAACCATTTTAAAACTGCGCCTTTTGAAGAAAACTTGCCTGTTTTATTAGCCTTAATTGGTGTTTGGTATAATAATTTTTTTGAAACAGAAACGGAAGCTATTTTGCCTTATGACCAATACTTACACCGATTTGCTGCGCATTTCCAGCAAGTAAATATGGAAAGTAATGGAAAAAATGTCGATAGACGTGGCGAAAAAGTCACCTACCAAACGGGCCCTATTCTTTGGGGTGAACCTGGCACAAATGGGCAACATGCTTTCTATCAATTGATTCACCAAGGCACTAAATTAATCCCTTGTGATTTTATTGCGCCTGTGATAAGTCAAAATCCAATTGGCGACCACCATAATATTCTATTGTCCAATTTCTTTGCCCAAACCGAGGCTTTAATGATGGGCATGGACATGGAAACAGTTGTTGAAGATTTAGAAAAATCGGGCAAATCTGCCGAGGAAATTATGGAATTAGCGCCTTTTAAAGTTTTTGAAGGCAATAGACCAACCAATTCTATCCTCATTAAAAAGATTACCCCACAAAGTTTAGGTCGTTTAATTGCTATGTACGAGCATAAGATTTTTGTGCAAGGCGTTATTTGGAATATCTTTAGTTTTGACCAATGGGGCGTGCAGTTGGGTAAATTATTGGCAAAGCAGATTTTACCTAAATTGACGGATGATGCGCCTATTGATGGGCACGATGGGAGTACGAATGGGTTGATTAACCAGTTTAAGGTTTGGCGGACAGAAGGAAGCAAAGGATAAAAAATTGGGGTTCTTCCTTAAAAAGGTTATATTTGTAAGAAAGATTAGCATATAAAAATGGCAGCATATAAAAATTTACAAATAAAATCTGGACTTCCAATTAAAGAAATATTGGACGTTGATTCTATTATTTTAAGTAAGAAGCTTTCTTTAGAAAGTTTCAAAGCACTTGCCGTCAACTTTCCTAACCTTAGAATGGAAAGAGATAAAAATGGGAAAACAACAATTATGTCACCTGTAAATTTCGGTACGGGCAAACGAGAAATTAGAGTCAGCGTCTATCTCGGTAGCTGGTGGATAGCCAATGATGAAATTGGTGAACTTTTTAGTCCTTCGACCGCCATACAATTAAAAGACACCTCTGTCAAATGCCCTGATGCTGGTTGGATAAGCGAAGAAAGACTTGCCCTAAATCCTGTAGAAAATGAGGAAGATAATTTTCTAAAAGTTGCACCTGATTTTATCGTAGAAGTTAAATCAAAATCGGATAGTCTTAGGAAATTAAAAAAGAAAATGGCTGATTCTTGGATTAAAAATGGTGTCCGTTTGGCTTGGTTAATTGACCCGTATAAACAAAAAGCCTATATCTATCGAGAAGGTGAAGAGAAGCCCGAAGAAGTAAAAGGGTTTGACAATACTTTTTTAGATGGCGAAGAAATCGTCAAAGGATTTAAATTACCACTAGAAAAATTCAAAATCTTTAATCGAAAGAAATCTTAAAATAAACAAATTTAATTTTTCGTATATATTTAAAATTAAAAAAGCCCATAAGGATAAAACTTATGGGCTTTTTTAATACTTTTATCCTTGAATACCTTTCATCCAAACAAAATCAATTTTTACATCAAAACGATATGCAAAACCAACTATTTTATTGCCTTTTTATAAGCATCCTCCTTTTTAGTTGTAGTACAGATAAAACCATTACTACTCCAGTCGAAGATCCGACAACCTCGGCAAAAGAAGCCAAAGCAGCGGTCACTAAGAATCCGAATAAAAATCTCTATTGGGGCGATACCCATATTCATACTAATTTTTCGAGTGATGCCTTTTTGTTTGGGACTATTATGGCAACGCCAGATGATGCTTTTCGCTTTGCCAAAGGCGAGGTCATGACTTACCCACCTACAGGGGAAAAAATTAAAATCAATCGACCCTTAGATTTTTTAGTAGTAACAGACCATGCAGAAGGATTAGGGACGATGCTTAAAGCAAGAGATAAAGCATCTTTCTTGATGGCAACGGAAGCTGGTAGAAGATTGGCAAAAATTGTGGAAGGTAAACCCGGTATTCCGATGTTTTTAAAATGGCTAAGGGCCAAAAATCTTGGAGAAACAGGCTTGACTGAAATAGATACAGGAAAAGTCATGCAAACGATATGGGAAGAACATAACCAATATGCCGATGACCATAATCAGCCAGGAAAGTTCTCTGCTTTTATTGGTTGGGAATGGACGTCTACTTTAAATGGCAATAATCTTCACCGAGTTTTATTTACGCCACAAGGGGCAAAAGCAGCCAATCAATTCCAACCCTATTCTGCTACGCATAGCTCTAATCCTGAAGACTTATGGAATTGGTTGGAAGAAACCACTAAAAAATATGAGGTAGATTTAGTGTCTATTCCGCATAATTCCAATGTAAGTGGTGGCTTAATGTTTCCTGACGAAAAGGATTCAAAAGGCAACCAAATAGACGTTTCTTATGCTAAAACGAGAGCTAAATGGGAACCTATTGTAGAAATGACGCAGATAAAAGGGACGTCGGAAGCACATCCCGCTTTATCACCCAACGATGAATTTGCCGCTTTTGAATTATGGGATATTTTGCTAAAATCAACGGGTGGAAATACAGCGGCTAGGACTACGCCACGTAGAGCGGATTTTGTTCGATATGCGTTACAAGATGGGTTGAAATTAGAAGAGTCATTGGGTACCAATCCTTATAAATTTGGGATGATTGGGTCTTCTGATACCCATACGGCACTTTCTTCGGTAGAGGAAGATAATTTTACAGGAAAAAATTTAATTGATGGCGGTGCAGTCGATAAATCGACCCCTTGGATTAATGATGTTAAAAATTTAGATTTTTCTTCTTCGGGTTATGCCGCTGTTTGGGCAGAAAGTAATACTAGACGAGATATTTATGATGCTTTTATTCGGAAAGAGGTTTATGGTACAACGGGTTCTAGAATTCAATTGAGAGTTTTTGGTGGCTGGGATTTTGAACAAAAAGATGTGGAACAAGCAGACTTTGTAACGACAGGTTATCAAAAAGGTGTGCCAATGGGAAGTGATTTAAATAATGCAGCGGGCAAAAAATTAAGATTGATGATTCATGCGGCTAAAGATGCCGAAGGTGGTAATTTAGATAGAATACAAGTCGTCAAGTCTTGGTTAGTCGATGGCAAAACCCAAGAAAAAATATATAATGTCGCTTGGGCTGGAGATAGAGCACTAGATAAAGCAGGTAAATTAGCACCACTCGAAAGTACCGTGGATGTAAAAAATGCGACTTATACAAATACGGTTGGGGAGGTAGAATTGGCAAAAGTTTGGGAAGACCCAGATTTTGATGCTGCCCAGCGTGCTGTTTATTATGTGCGAGTATTAGAGATTCCAACGCCTCGATATTCTACTATTGCTTCGGCTAAATTAGGGCGTGACCCTTGGGCTGGCGCTGAACCTGTTATTCAAGAACGGGCTTATTCTTCGCCTATTTGGTATACGCCTGTAAAATAGAAGTCAGAAGTCAGACCATGAGGAATGATAATTCCGACCCCGAAGGGACGGGCTGCTAAAATTTCCTGTCAGATGTCAGATTTTAAATCAATCGAACGAAATAATCCGTTGTCCTTTAATTATCTGTTGTATAGTGATTTTTCTAAAACGGATAATTAAAGGACAACGGATTTTAAAAGTAGCATAGAAATAATCAACTTCAATAACTAATTATCTGTCCCCTAACTACTTTAATAAAATAATAGAATGACATTAACTAAGTATTTTTCTTTCCTATGCGCCTTCAGTCTTTTGATAGCTTGCGCTCCAGAAAAAGAACAAAAAGAAACCACCAATCAATCAACTACGGAAAAGAAGACCATTGCTGTCCCCGCAGAAAACCCCAATAAAAACTTATACTGGGGCGATACGCATCTACATACCACCAACTCTCCCGATGCTTTCTCTTTTGGGGCAAGATTAACCCCTGATGATGCCTTAAGATTTGCCAAAGGACAAACCATAGAGAGCGAAGGATTGGACATTCAATTATCCAGACCATTAGATTTTTTAGTGGTGGCAGACCATGCGGAAGGATTAGGAATGATTAATGAAATCATGAAAGAAAATCCTTTGTTGATGAAAGATGACCAGCTTAAAAGATGGGCAACCCAATTGCAAGCAGGTGGTGAATCAGCCGCACAAACAGGTCGAGACTTAATTAATAGTTTTGCGTCGGGCAAATTGCCAAAAGTCTTAACAGACCGAGCGGTTTTAGGAAAAGTAGTTACCAAAATTTGGTCAGATTATTTGACGACAACCGAACAACATAATGAGCCAGGAAAATTTACCGCTTTTGTAGGTTACGAATGGTCTTCTTTACCGCAAGGAAATAATTTACACCGTATTGTGATTTATAAGGATGGAAAAGAAAAGGCTATCCAGTCTATCCCTTATTCTAGTTCCATCAGTAGCAATCCCGAAGATTTATGGAAAGCCTTACAAAGCTATGAAGATAAAACAGGCGGAAAAGTATTGGCCATTCCGCATAATGGCAACGCTTCCAATGGATTGATGTTTACCCTAACTGATTTTATGGGCAATCCGATGACCAGAGAATATGCCGCTTTGCGGTCAAGATGGGAACCGTTGGTAGAAACAACACAAATTAAAGGAGATAGCGAATCTCATCCTTTTTTATCGCCGAATGATGAATTTGCCAGTTATGGTGTAGCAGGTTGGGATTTAGGTAATTTAAATTTATCTGGTAAGAAAGAAAACGAGATGTTCCAATATGAATATTCTAGAGAGGCTTTAAAAAATGGCTTACTTTTAGAGGAACAATTAGGGATTAACCCTTATGATTTTGGGCTGATTGGTTCGACCGATTCTCATACTGCTTTGGCAACTGCGGATAGCGATAACTATACTGGAAAATTCACGAATATGGTGAATGATAAAAATCGAGCGTTAAAGGTCGAAGAGATTGGCATTGCCAACGGGGCTGAAGATGCTAAAAAGCGATATAGTTGGCAATATTTAGCCTCTGGTTATGCCGCAGTTTGGGCAGAAAATAATACTAGAGCAGCCCTTTGGGATGCCATGAAAAGAAAGGAAGTTTATGGTACAACTGGTCCACGTATCCAATTGCGTTTCTTCGGTGGTTGGGATTTTCAAGCAACAGACGTCGATGCCGCTGATTACGTGACTATCGGATATCAAAAAGGCGTTCCTATGGGGTCTGATTTATTAAAAAATGAAGCTAAAAAAGCGCCTACTTTTATGATTGCGGCGACTAAAGATAGCGAAGGCGCTAATCTTGACAGAGTGCAAGTGATAAAAGGTTGGACGAAAGACGGTAAAACTTTTGAAAAGATATATGATGTGAGTTGGTCTGGCGACCGGAAAATAGCTGCTAATGGTAAATTACCTACTGTAGGAAATTCGGTGGATGTAAAAGGGGCTACTTACGAAAATTCAATCGGTTCGGCAGAATTGACAACGGTTTGGACAGACCCAGATTTTGACCCTGCCATCCGAACTTTTTATTATGTCAGAGTCTTAGAAATTCCGACGCCTAGGTGGAGTACTTATGATGCGGCTCGACATGATTTAACTTTGCCTGATGAAGTGCCTCAAACCGTTCAGGAACGAGCTTATTCTTCACCTATTTGGTATTCACCGAAGTAACACAACCGATATTTTCAGTCTCCAGACTGGAAATCACCATCTCGTCGTATCCTGACGACCGAAACTAATATTAACCGTCGTCTGGAGACGACGAGATATTCGAATCAAGTCTGGAGACTTAATTCATCGAGTCTAAGATAATATGCTCAAAAAGATTACAAAAGAACCCTTAGTCCATTTTCTACTAGCGGGCTTTTTATTATTCGTCTATTTTAAAATTTCTGGACGTGATAGTGGTTTGGAAAACACCATCACTATCAATAAAGAAACCTTGTTGAATTTTATGCAATTTCAATCAAAAGCTTTTAATAAAGATGTTTTTGATGCTAAGTTTGAGCAATTTTCGGAAACAGAGAAACAGCAGTTGTTAAAGAATTACATTCAAGAAGAAGCACTTTACCGAGAAGCCGTAAAATTAGGCTTAGACCAAAATGATTTTGTGATTAAGCGGAGAATTGTCCAAAAAATGGAATTTATTTTAGATGATTTTGATGAATCGCTAGTGACCATTTCTCAAGATAGCCTACAAGCCTATTATCAACAACATCAACAGCGATACTTTCAACCCGCACAATATACCTTTGCGCATATCTTTTTTAAAAAGGGGACAAACGAAGCTGGTTTAAAAAGAGCGACCGCTTTTATGCAATCCGCTAAACATCAAAATTTATCGACAACCGAAAGTTTACCTTTTGGCGACCGCTTTTTGTACCATCGAAATTATGCAGAAAAAACAAGTAATTTTTTAGAAAGTCAATTTGGGACTTCCTTTACGCAAGCGCTCGCAAAAATGGAAGCTACCGGCACCAAATGGCAAGGGCCGATTGCTTCTGACCACGGTTGGCATTGGATAAAATTAACCCATCAATCAACTCCTGCTTTTTCTGAATTATCCGCTATTCAATCGACTGTAAGAGCAGATTATTTGGGTTATTTAAAGCAGCAACATAAACAAGCACAAATTGAACGATTGATTAAGGATTATAGGGTTTCGATTGATTTGTAATCAGCTCTTTATTAACCTCTGAGAAACTCTGTGAAAGCTCCGAGTACCTCTGTGGAACAACTAAGATAAGTGAGTTATTACACAGAGTTTCGCAGAGAAAAACACAGAGCTTCACAGAGAAAACCGTGTAGGTATATTAAACTTTAAAAAAACTGGTTTGTAGTAGACAGTTTGTCCAATTTGTCGCAAGAAACAAATATTTTGACTCCATACAGTTCTTACTAATAGCTATGAAAAAACACTTAATCTTATATTTCCTCTTTACATTCCAAGTCACCTTTTCTTTCGCACACGAAAGCCGCCCCCTCTATTTAAAAATAACCGAAACCACCCAAAATATTGCTTTTGAATTAAACTTACCAAATACCGTTAATGAACGAAATGCACCTGTTGTTTTTTTAGATAATATAGCGATTAATGACCAACAAAAATGGCGCGTATTAACCGCAGGTTATCGACAAAAGTGGCAACAAGCAAAAACTGAACTAAACCTTAAAGGGGCAACAATAAAAATAGACTATCCGCTTTTCAATCCCGTTTTATCGACGATTATTGCGATTACTTATTTGGATAAATCAGAGCAAATATTAGTCATTCCACCCAATGAAAAAGAAACTATTATTCCTAAAGAAGCGAATAGCTTAGAAGTTCGAAAACAGTATAGTATTTTAGGTATGGAACATATTTGGGCAGGTATTGACCATTTATTATTTTTGATTTGCCTTGTCATTATTACGGGTTTTAGTCGCAAACTATTTATTACGATTACGGGATTTACGATTGCCCATTCTATCACCCTTATTTTGTCCGCCCTTAAAATTATTCAGTTACCGATTCCGCCCATTGAAGCAACCATCGCTTTGAGTATTGTCTTTTTATGTTATGAAATTATTCACCATCATACCACCAAACAATCCTTGACTTATCGGCATCCCATTTTGGTCGCTTCTTCATTTGGCTTATTACATGGATTGGGTTTTGCGGCGGTTTTAGGGGAGATTGGACTTCCTAGAAATCATGCGACGGAAGCTTTATTATTTTTTAATGTTGGGGTAGAAATTGGACAAGTTATTTTTATAATTGCCTTGTTTTTAGTTGCTATGATTATTGGTAAGATTAGCCGTAAATTGTTGACAGCATCGACCAAAAAGCAACTACTTTCGATAGGATTGAAAGTAGCGATTTATTGTGTGGGTATATTGGCGGCTTATTGGATGTTTGATAGGATTGGTTGATAACAAGGGAGTAGGAAAAATATAACTTACCTTGTGTCTTGAATACTAGCTTTTTTCGTTAGCGATTACAAATTAATTTTCTAATTCTTCTTCCATTTTCAGTCCATTAATAAATTCCTCGAATGAAAAAGCCACAAATTCCATTGTATCTTCTTCATCACTATCAAAGGTGATATTTTGCAAGAAAAAGGTGCGATAATAACATTCGCCTTAACCAAAATAACAAAGACCATGACTAAATCGAATCAATTCTTCTTGACTTTTCTCTTCCTTGTCTTTTTTTACGGAGTAAATGCACAAAAAAATCAACAACAATCAGCTGTACCAAATACCATTACACAGCAACAATTTGATTCCTTATACCATGCGCTGATGACTGCAAAATATCCAGAATATGCCGATTGGAAAAAAGGATTGCCCAAAAGAAAAAGAAAAACATTATTAAAACACTCCATAGCTGGTTTTTTAGTAGGTTCATTATTAGGAACTTCCCTCAGTACGACTGGTTCTGCTTTTTGCCAAACAATTGAAGCGCTTGTTACTCCTTTAATACAGCAAGAACCTCAAGCTTGTAAACCGAAAATTGTAAAAGCTATCCTTATTACTGGTAGCATAGGATTAACAATCGGTATAACTGCTAGTCAAGTGAAAGGCAAAAAAATCAGTAGGTTTCAGCCAACTATTTTGAATTAAAATGACCTATGAAAAATTTTAAAATTTTATTCCTACTACTTGTCCTAAACTTGCTTCCTCAATTTTCTTTCAGTCAACTAGTTCATTTAGAATTAGGAGGAGCTGGTGGAGTATATTCGGTGTTAATAGTGAAAATTTGCTGAACCAATTTAATTTCCCTACCTTTCCAATAACAAGACTATTAATAAAAAACTCATTCTCCTTAAATATGAACTTCAAAACCCTAATTTTAAATAGTTTAATTTCGCTAATTTATTTACTACCTACCAGTAGCCTATCAGCCCAAATTGGCATTAGAGATTCCACCGATTTAGAAGCTTTTCTAGATGGTATTATTGAAGGCAATATGGACGCTCGACATATTGCAGGGGTGACCGTTTCCGTAGTTAAAAACAATCAATTATACTTTTCTAAAGGTTATGGTTTATCGAATGTGGAAGAAAGAACAAAAGTAAATCCTGACGCTTCTTTCTTTAGAATCGGCTCCGTTTCCAAATTATTTGTCTGGACAGCGGTCATGCAATTAGCAGCGCAAGGAAAATTAGATTTAGATGCTGATATCAACCAATATTTAACCCATTTTAAAGTTCCAGCTACTTACGAACAGCCCATTACTTTAAAGCATTTAATGACCCATTCTGCAGGTTTTGAAGAATATGTACTGAACCTATTTTCTACGGACAGTTTGCCTCCTCCTTCTTTGGAATCTGTTTTTATAGATGAAATGCCCACTAGAGTTCGTCCGCCAGGCACTTTCTCTTCTTATTCCAATCATGGAACAGGCATGGCAGCTTATATTGTAGAACAAATTTCTGGTTTAAAATGGGAGGAGTATGTCGAACAAAAAATATTTGCACCGTTAGGAATGCGTCAATCCACTTTTCGACAACCTTTACCAAACGCTTTCAAAACTTCCCATTCCGAAGGCTATACTTATGAAGGTGGCACCTATCATCCACAATCTTTTAAAACAATTCCATTAGCCCCTGTTGGGGTGGCTAGCACGACTGCCAATGATATTACCTCTTTTATGATTGCGCACTTACAAAATGGGCAATTTGGAAACACGCAAATTTTAGATAGTGCAACGGCAGTCCAAATGCACACGCCTTTATTCCAACATGTGCCAGGGATAAATGGCATGTGCTACGGTTTTTTTGACCATAGTCAAAATGGACATAAAATTATCGGACATGGAGGGGCAACGGAATTCTTTTTTTCCATGTTATTGCTTTATCCTGAACATGGTTCAGGTATTTTTATTTCAACCAATACGGATGGAGGAACTGCTTTAGTCAAAAATGTAACTACTGAATTTACTAATCGCTATTTTCCATCATCTAATATCCAAAAAACTATATCCTTACCCAAAGAATATTTAGCACAATTCGAAGGTGACTATTTATCCAATCGCCGTCCACATAAGCGTATCTTAAAATTAGCTGCTTTAATGTTTGGAACGACCAATGTCTCTGTCTCCGAAAAAGGAAACTTAACAACTTCAGGAAACCCTTCTACGACTTGGATGCCGATAGATTCCTTAACTTTTATAGATGTAGCGAGTGATAGAAAACTAGGATTTAGAAAAGACGGCCAAGGGGTTGTCCAACATCTCTTCTACAGCACCTCGCCCCATACGGCTTTGGATAGAGTCCCTACCCTATTATCCAATTCTTTTCATAGCAAACTATTTTTACCCGCTTTTGGAGCTATTCTACTAGCTTTCTTTATCTGGATAATCAATCATTTTTTCAAATGGTATTATAACATTTCCGATGAAAAGGATTTGCCTGCTTCTGCTAAAAAGTTAGCCTTAATCAATGCCTTATTTATCCTCGGTTTTTTCATCGCCTTTTTAGTGTTAATGGATGACAATGACTTAGTTTTCAGAAAACGGAATTGGACGGATTATGCCTTATTTAGTTTACCGCTCATTTCTTTAGTATTAACTATTTGGCAAATTATCAAAACGATAGGCATTTGGAAATTAGATAAAATCCGTTTGAGAAGTCGATTGTTTTATACCCTGCTTACCTTAGGTTTTGTGGTGTTAATGGGACAATTTTATTTTTGGAATTTGTTGGGCTTTAATTTTTAACTTCAAAGATGGAGGGCATATTGGAATTGACTTCTTTTTTATAGAAGATGCTACGATGAAAACTGTGAGCGGATTATATATGTGGCATACGACTCAGGAGTCGGGTTACCATTTCCTTTGACAAACATTTACCTAATTCTATTTATTTTAGCCTAAAATATGATGCGAATGAACTACCAAGCTAAAAGCATTAGAACTTTCGTCGGCGCAAAAAACTACAAAGAATCCAGCGCTTTCTATCAAGCCTTGGGATTTAAAAAAGTTGTCCTTTCTCCCAAAATGTCCCTTTTTAAAGTAAATGAAAATTTAGCTTTTTATTTACAGGATTATTATGTTAGAAAATGGTGTGATAACTCCATGGTTTTTCTAGAAGTAACTGATTTAGATAAATGCTGGAGGGAGATAGAACAATTAGATTTGCCCAACCGATACAAGAATGTAAAGTTATCTACCATCAAGCAATTTGATTGGGGTAGCGAATTCTTTTTACACGACCCTTCTGGGGTTTTATGGCATTTTGGGACGTTCGGTTCATAGTCACGGTTTATTGATTTGCTAAATTTTTAGAATTCCGCATGAGAATTTGAGGTGCGCTCTAATAAATCAACTCTTTTCATTAAATCTCCAGTTATATAAGTCGCCAAATCGCATCTTTAAAACATAGATTTGGCGACTTATAATTTTAAAACCACTTTACCATCCAATCATCTCTTGAGCTTCCACATTCCAAAATGTGCCCGTTTTAAAATCACCCATTACAAATTCAATTATTCCCTTTGCAGATTCTTCCGTAGATAACGGCGCATATTTACTACTGCTTTCTGAAATAGTTGTCCGCACCCAACCTGGATGAATAGCCGCTACTTTTTGAGTACCTTCCAACCTATTCGTTAAAATCTTGGTGTACATATTCAAAGCAGCTTTTGACATTCTATAAGCAACGGAATCTGTCGTTCCGCAGGCTTCAATCGAGCCCATTTTAGAGGAAATATTTATTACTTTGCCTCCCTCTTTAATATGTGGTAGGATTAGTTCTGTAAAAAATACCGTTCCTGTTGTATTAACTTCAAAGGTGGCTTTATAGCTTTCTTCTTCGGGTTTCTCCCCTCCCAAATCTGGGCCTATTCCTGCATTATTGACTACTATATCAACTTTTATCTCGTTTTCTGCTAACCAATTTGCTAGCTGGGCTCGGCTTTTTGGGTCTGGCAAATTTAGTTTTTTGGCGATTAATTTATCGGTTGGACTCTTTTGAAGGACACCTGTTCTACTTGTTCCTATTACTGTAAAACCTTTGTCTATAAATTGTTGGGCTAATGCGAAACCAATACCTCTACTTGCGCCTGTTATTAATACTATTTTACTCATTTTTTGATTTTTTAGTAAATGTAGGGAATCTTAGGGCATTTCTAAAAAATTTACATTTCAAAAATCATACTATTGATACCTCTCCAACAAACTCCCAACCTTCTTATCAAAATTCTCTTTATCAATCCCAATCAACTCCTGCAAAACAGTAAAAAATGCCGCTAAAGAACCAGATTTCCTTCCACAATTAATAATTTTCAACACTCCATCCATTCCATGCTGTTTTTCTATTTCATCACATAATAAACTCGCAATCGTTGACCGAATAGAAATCATAGTAGAAATATTTGACAAAACGTTCTTATTCTCTTCAAATAATTCAAGTAACGATTGGTTTGGATGGGCTTGCAAATAAGCTTTTAAGTTCGTTACTAAAGTCTGTTGAGTAATCATTACGCCTTCGTCATTCACATAATACGCATTGCCCCAACTATAAGCAATGCCTTCTTCTGCTACCCAATTCCTATTATCAAATTCATTAACCTGTCCTGAATAATAATGAAAAATATCATGCGAAAAATCTTCATGGTATTTGATGGAGAAAATACTATTGGCTACTACTCCATATCCATATTCGGTAGCACCACCTTCTTTTGCATCATATTGAATGCCCACTAGACTTAATATTTCTTGGTAATTCTCGCACATATAAAACTCCATTTTCTCTGGGGCAAGTCCAAATTTAATGGCTATGGCTGTATTCCTCTCATCAAATTGCTCGGCTCTTTTCTCATTGATGCTATCTCTAAAATAATAAGTAATATTTCCTACTGCTTGGCTACTCCATCGCCTAGTCAAATAGGCTAAAGGGATAGAAAATTGAACCTGTTCTTGTTCAATATTTGCTACTAACTGAACCATCATTCTTAATGTCGGTGGAGTTATTGCATCTCCTTTACCGAGATAAGCTATTTGCAACATATATTTATTGGGTTCAATTCTAAATAAGTTCACCAGTTGCTTTTTATAAAAATTAGGAATACTGTCTGCTTCGTTCAATTCTGCATTTTTTAAGCTTTTCAGTACTTCTTTTGTTATGATTGCCTGTTTCCTTTCTAGATAGGCATCCTTTATGCTATCTGCATTTATTTGTACAAATAAGGCTTCCAAATTGGTCAAAACCTTTTCAACAATTAAGCTATCGGCGCCTAACTTTAAGTCAGCTGGTATAATTATTTCTTGGGCATTTATTATCGAAAACAAACATAAGAAACTTAGGAGCGTAGCTATTCTTTTGAACATAATACTAGTTTTAGAAAGGTAGTTTAATCGCATAATTTCAAACAAATGTACCCTTAAAGACTAGGCGATGTTATTAATGAATAGTGAAGGATTGTTAATTAGATGCAAAAGGTTTTCAGGTTTTATGGCATTTCGGAGCGTTTGTTTTTTAGGTTAAAGTTTACTTTTTTAAATAATAACCTAAACATTCTTAACAATGGTTTTCAGTTACCTGGCATAGCAGGCTTAGGGTATGCACACATTTTCTCATCCCAGACCACCTTTGTACAAAATGATGGCATTTATGAATACTGCTACTAATTTAGATAAACCTAATGGTGTGCCACCTTATGCTACTTGGTGAATGGTAATGATGGGAAATAAGACTATTTAGAAGATGAGATGCAAGGATATGAATTAATGTCTTTATTGTTTGAATGACTGGTTTTCTGAAATCTTAAATCATAAATCTGCCAGACTGGAACGGGCTGGTCTGCGCCGTAAAAACTAGACGGATTTATGATTTAAGATGTATGAATTGTGATGTATGATTTTGAGCCCCCCTAAGCATCTAATACTAACTTATTACCCCACAAACTTATACCCCACCCCACGAATAGACAAAAACCGACTTGGCTTGCGAGGATTGTCTTCAAAATATTTCCTAAAAGACAAAATAAAGTTATCAATCGTTCGAGTAGAAGGATAAACATCGTAGCCCCAAACTGCTTGTAGAATTTGCTGTCGAGAGACCACTTCATTCTTTCTATCGACTAATAATTTTAATAGCATCGCTTCCTTTTTCGTCAAAGTAAATGTGCCATTATTACCTTGTGCCTCGAAGGTTACAAAGTTGACTGTATGCCCGCCGAATTCATAGATTTCAGGCGTATTTTCTGGTGCTTTACTGCTTCTTTTTAATAGATTATTGACGCGTAATAACAACTCCTCTAGGTTAAATGGTTTGGTCAAATAATCATCCGCTCCTTTTTTCAGCCCAGTCACTCTATCTATCGCGGTGTCTTTAGCGGTCAACATCATAATTGGGACACTCATGTTCGTCAGCCGTATTTGCTCACAAACTTGAAATCCATCAATTTCAGGCAACATTACATCTAATAAAATAATATCGAAATGTTGTTCTTTGAAATGTTTGAGGGCGGTCTTGCCATCTCCTGCGGTCACTACTTCGTAGTTTTCTAGTTCTAGATTTAGTTTGACTACATCTCTAATATTTTCTTCATCTTCTACTAAAAGGAGTCGCATAGGTTGTAATTTTAGATTGTATCGGCGAATTCATTCGCCGCTGTGTTAGCCAATTATTTTACTATTTAGCAATTCTACAAAGGCGAATGAAATCGCCTGTACTAATTTTAGTAAAATTCCTATAAATCAATCATTTATGCGTCATTGGCTGGTAAAGAAATGTTAAAAATCGTGCCTCGTGGCCGATTATTCATCACTTGTATCATCCCTTTATGCGCCAAGACTATCTGATTGACAATGTATAAACCCAATCCTGTCCCTTTTGTTCTGCGAGTGTCTTCATTTCCGACACGATAGAAGCGTTCAAATATTTTATTTTTCTCTTTGTCGGGAATACCAATGCCATTATCTGCAACTTCTATATTAATTACCCCTTTTTCATTTTGCCGTAAAACAGTAGCTATCTTGGGATTTTCTGCACCATATTTTACCGCATTTTCTAATAAATTCACTGCCACAGAAGTTAACCCCGCTTTATCCCCTTGAATAATAATTGCTTCCTCAGGTTGACGAAAACCAAATTCAACCGCAGGGTATTTATTTTGTAGACGTTCAATAATTTCTCCTAAAAATTGCTTTAAATCAATCGTTTCTAAATAGGGTACATAAGCAGTCTCCACTTTGGCAGCTAATAATAAATCATTGACTAAATCATTTAATCGATCTGTTTCTTTTAAGGCATTGCTAGACAATTGATTGATATGTTGGGCGCCTAACTCGCGTTTAATGAAGGTTTCTAAGACTAATTTTATGGAAGCAATGGGAGATTTTAATTCGTGGGTGATGGATAACAAAAAATTTCGACGCTGTTGGGCTGCAGCTATTTCCTGATTATATCCTCGGTTAATTAAATAAACTCCGACAATTAAACTCAGTACAAAAACGATAGATTCTCCTAAAATCATCCATTCTTGTCTTTTGTATTCTGCTTCTAGTTTCTGATAAATTTCTGTTTGGAAGAAATCTCTATCTGATTGAACTAAGCCTTCTGCTACCATTCCAATTTTATTCAATTCTGATTTGGCTAAAAAAGCATCTCTGTTTTTAGTAAAGAGCAATACCGACCACCAGGCAATGGCGATTAACATGAAAAAAATGACAAAATTGGATAATAATCTTAACCGAACGTTTTGTTGCATATTAACTACAGGATGACAGGATTAAATAAGATTAACAGGATGACACACCAAATAAACTTTGCTTCAAAAGTACTAAAAAAGAATACAATCTTTCCTATAGCAAAATTCTTTTGACATTATTGGGAATAGCAAGATCATATTTATTTTTGTATATTTTTAAACAACTAATACTTATGACAATAGGAATACTAGAAAATAATGATATATTAGCGTTTGTATTATCAAAACAAAACATTTTTAATTAAACTATTTACAGTTACTCAAAATCACCTAACACCCATTTTAAGACACTATAAAACATCTAAATTACTTTCCCTAATTATTAAGTTTTTTAGGTGTTCGGGGATAATAAAATAGGAATAAATTAAAATAATAGGCAACTAATTAAAACAAAACGAAAAACCACTTGCCTTTTCTTTATTTATACTACCTGTTTAATACTTCCCTGCAAGTCTTCGAGAAATACACTTTTATAACCCATTTCATGCTTTCTAATTAGTAGTCAATAGAAATCTATCCATAAGGAGATGGTCTTCCATATACTATCAATTAACAGGTCTCAAATTTTTAAATTAAAACTCACTAAAATGCTAAAACGTCTACTTAACATTTTAAGTGCTTTACTGTTACTGTCTACCGTAGCCCTACAAGCACAAACAACCATTAGCGGGGTCATTATGGACGCCGAACTAAACGAACCATTGATTGGTGCTAATGTCATTATCATCGGTACGACCATTGGTGCTAGTACCGATTTGGATGGCGCTTATTCGATTACGAGTGAGCAACCGCTTCCTTGGAATTTAGAGGTCAGTTATACAGGTTTTTCGCCTAAAACAATAACGGTTACAGGATCCAATCCTTCTTTAAACGTTAATCTAGCTGCTAGTGCTTTAATTGGTCAAGAAGTAGTCGTATCTGCTTCTAGAAGACGAGAAAAAGTACAAGAAGCGCCTGCTTCTGTATCCGTTCTTTCTGCGAAAAAACTTTTGGGTACTCCGCAAACGGATGCTACTAGAAACTTGATAAATGTGCCGGGGGTACAAATTCAACAACAATCTGCGTCTAGAATTAATATTGCCATGAGAGGTGGTTCTGGTCTCTTCGGTACTTCTGCTTTCCCAATTAAGGATTATAGAAGTTTAGTCGGCCCTGGTTTAGGAACTTTTGCTTCTGATGCCTCTGGTATCAGCAATATAGATTTAGATAGAATAGAAGTAGTCCGAGGTGCAGGTTCTGCCCTTTACGGCCCTGGTGTTACTTCGGGTGTCGTTCACTTTATTACTAAGAACCCAATCGACCACCCTGGAACAACACTTCAAGTGTATGGAGGTGAATTAAATACTTTTGGTGGTGCGATAAGACATGCTACTAAAGTGTCTGATAAATTTGGTTTCAAGGTAAATGTTATTTACAATCGCGGAGATGAATTTACCCTAGATGGCTCGGAAGGTACTTTTGCTGCGGACGGCACTTTTACTAGCCAGTTTGATAAATTTCAGACAACTATTAAGAAACCTGCCCTTACAGCAGCAGGTAATGTTGATGATAAAGCGGCAGGTACCACCTTGCTTAATTTAGAACGAAGAGCAGATGGCAACGTGATGCAGGATGATTTCTGGAATATGGGTTCTGACATTACGCTTGAATTCCGTCCACAAGATGATTTAAGTATTACCGTTGCAGGTGGTATGAATCAAGCTTCTTCAGTTTTCTATAATGACTTAGGAGAAGGTTTAAGCCAATTAACAGAATTTTGGGGCCAAGCAAGAATCCAAAAAGGTGGATTTTTTGCCCAGTTTTTTACAGTTAATAATAATGGAGGTACGGATGAAAAACCTACTTTCCTATATCAAACAGGTAACAAGTCACCTGTTGGTAGAAAACAATATGAAGCTCAATTACAATATAATTTTGATGTACCCAGTCTATTAGATGCGAACTTTACATTTGGGGTAGATTATCGTTTAGCTCAGTCTGATACAGAAGGGTTGGTTTATGGTAGAAATGAAAATGATGATGATTTCAATATAGTTGGAACTTATCTTCAAGGTAAATTTGCTTTAGCTCAAAAATTGGATTTAGTATTAGCAGGTAGATTTGATAAATTTAATGTGCCTGATGAAAGCGCTTTCTCTCCTAGAGCGGCGATTGTCTTTAAGGCACATCCAAAGCATACATTCAGGGCTTCTTATAACCAAGCAAGTTTCTCTCCAACTGCTTTAACGTGGAATATTGATTTCCCTGTAAATTCTCCAGTTCCAGGTTTCTTCGATTTCTGGTTATCAGGTCAGAGAAATGTACAGTCATTTGATAATGCAACTAGTATTGAATTCTTAAACCATAATGTAACGGCTGCTGGTATTAGTGCTGCTACTGGTATTCCTATTGAAACCCTTGCACCACTTGCTGGAGCACTTCCACAAGAATTACCAAAAGGATTATTAGGTACGGGTGGTTTAACGAATGAGTTTGTTCATACCTTCGCTGCTGGTTCTTTACAAGGAGCTATGGAAGCGCTTGGTTTAGGCGGTTTTATTCCTGCCATCGCTCCTATCTTAGCGGATGCACCAACAGGGAATAATGGTGTTTTCATTGGTGTGAATGCTTTTGAAGCACCAGGTTCTGCTGGATTTATCAATAACAACCTAACCAATACGATTGTTGGAAAAATTGGTAGTGTCAAGACTTACGAAATTGGCTATAGTGGTTTACTTGGGGACAAGATGGGTGCATCTTTGGATTTCTATCGAATTACGTCAAGAGGTGGTTCTGACTTTACTGCGATTGCTCCATTAATTGGCTTACAAAATTTTAGCCAAGACCCATTCGTAGCTAAAGCGGGTGAATTGATTGCTGCTTTAGCTGGTGCAGGTCTTCCTGTAGAGAATGCAACAGCTTTAGTTTCTCAAGCTTATGGTGGTACTGCTGCCTTAATTCCTAACTTTTATGGTACTGGTACGGTAGAATCTGACCAAGTACCTCAAGGTGATGGTATTGTACACGTAGCTGCTGGTTATAGAATCTTTGATGCCCCTTATACTAGATATGGTGCGGATTTAGGTTTAAATTACTACGTTAATGACAAATTATCCTTTTTTGGTAACTACTCTTGGTTAAATGACACTCAATTTGAAAGAAGTCAAGGAGATGGTAGTGAACCATTTCTAGCTTTCATTAACTCTCCTGCCAATAAGTTCAGATTAGGATTCAACTACGGGGCAGAATTTGGCTTCAGAAGTAATTTATCTTTCCAGCATGATGATGAATTTGTAGCTAGTGTGGGGCAATATTCTGGTTTAGTACAAGCGAAAAATTTGGTAGATGCAGGTGTTGGATATGTATTCAATAATGGTTTAGCTTTAGATTTAACAGCACAAAATCTATTTGATAACGAATACCGAGCTTTCGCCAATATGCCTTTGATTGGTAGAAGAGTTTTAGGTAAATTGACTTATAATTTTGGCGGCAAAAAAGCAGATGCAGACGGTGACGGAATCGCTGATTCAAGAGATGATTGTCCAAATACTGCTGGCTTAAAAGCTTTCGGTGGCTGCCCTGATTCTGATGGCGATGGTATTATGGATAGCGCAGATGGTTGTCCTTTAGCAGCAGGTCCTGCTGGTTCTCAAGGTTGCCCAGATACAGATGGTGATGGTGTTTTAGATAAAGATGATGCTTGTGCAGATGTGGCAGGTACAGTTAATGGCTGTCCTGATGCAGATGGTGACGGCGTTGCAGATGGTGACGATAAATGTCCCAATGCAGCAGGTCCTTTAAACGGTTGCCCAGACGCAGATAGCGATGGTGTGGCGGATGGTGATGATGCTTGTCCGAATGATGCAGGGCCAATCAATGGTTGCCCTGATGGTGATGGAGATGGTGTTGCTGATAATGCGGATAAATGCCCAGGCGTTGCAGGTGACGGTGCAGACGGTTGTCCTTCTGACCCAGATTCTGATGGTGATGGTGTAGCAGATAGCAAAGATCCTTGTCCAAATGCAGCTGGTCCATTAAATGGTTGCCCTGATGGTGACGGCGATGGTGTGGCTGATAATGTGGATAAATGTCCAACACTAGGTGGTACGGTAACTGCGGACGGTTGTCCAGTTGTTCCTACAAGAGTAACCGAAGTTTTCAACCGTGCTTTACAAGGTATTCAGTTTGAGACAGGTAGTAATAGAATCCGTTCTGCTTCTAGAGCTATTTTAGGAGAGGTTATTACCATTATGAAAGATAATTCTACTTATCTTTTAAATATTGGTGGGCATACGGATTCCATTGGTTCTAGTGAATCTAATCAGCGTTTGTCTCAAAGAAGAGCAGATGCTGTGAAAAAATATTTGACAGATAGAGGAGTAGATAGCAGTAGAGTTAATGCTGTTGGTTATGGCGAAAGTAATCCAATTGCGGATAATAAATATAATGCTGGTCGTAAACAAAATAGACGGGTGGAATTATCTGTGACCTATCGACAGTAATTTTCATTACTAAATAAATTACTGGATAACGGGTAAGTTATCCAGTACAACTTAAGCCGCAAGGATTCTTTGGAATCTTTGCGGCTTTTTTATTGTTCATCTTATTATTTGGTCAAGATAAAGAATAAAAATTAGGTGTCAGAAAACAGCTAAATCTATTTTTAGAGGTTAATAATTTTGATTCTGACAACTGACTCCTCCATGTTTAAAAACAACTCAAGTTGCTGGTTATTCCGAGTTAAATCGGAACGAGTTAAAAGAATGGTGAAATTTGAGTATTAATAGTCAAAAATTAACTATTTCGATTAAAATGCTATCCAACTCGTAACTCTGATTAAGAATAATTTATTAGCGGGTGGCAAGGGCCTTTTTTAGGTCAGCCCGCTAACATTTTAGTAGAGTTTTATTCCGCAAGACGTAGCTTTAACGTCTTGCGGTTTTTTTTTGCAAGAAAAAATGGAAAGAAATAATTTTCAAGTCATACCCCTCCATAAATGTTAAAATCAAGTAGAAATACATTAATATTAAATCCAATGTTATATTTTTTTATGTTTAACCTATCTTTTTTGCGAATTTTCACTACATTTGTTGACTTTCAAAATTAAACATTGAACACCTTACTTAAAAGCAAACATAATTTTAACACTTAAGCCAATTATTAAAAAAACGGCTAACTTTACAATAACAAACATTTCTGACAAAGCTAAATACTAGAAAAAAATTGTCAGTTTGGGTTAAAAAGCTAATCCAATTTTATTTTTCACAAATATTATTTTAAATCAAAACTCACTTAAGATGATGAAACGATTACTCGTTTTGACGGTAGCAATTCTTGCCTTTGCTATGGTCACTCTTCACGCTCAAACTACGGTTAGTGGTGTGATTACAGACGCCGAATATGGCGATGCATTAATCGGTGCGAATGTAATTATTCAAGGTACCACCGTTGGTGCGAGTACCGACCTAGATGGTAAATTTTCTATTACTAGCGAAACGCCACTTCCATGGACACTAGAAGTTAGTTATACTGGTTTTGCACAACAAACTATTGATGTTACAAGTGCGCAATCAGGAATGGCTATAGCTTTAGAACCAAGCGCTTTAATCGGCCAAGAAATAGTTGTTTCGGCTTCCAGAAGAAGAGAAAAAGTACAAGAAGCTCCTGCTTCTATTTCTGTTATTAATGCTAGAAAATTAGCAGCAACTCCTAATGATAATGCGGTTAGAAGTATTATTAATTCTCCGGGGGTAACTGTCCAGCAGCAGTCTGCTGGTGTGATTAACATTCAATTAAGAGGAGATGGTGGACTTTTTGGTTCTGCATCTTTCCCAATTATTGATTACCGTTCTTTATCTGGTCCTGGTTTAGGTACATTTGATGCTTTAAATTCTCCTATTAACAATATGGATATTGAAAGAATCGAGGTGGTAAGAGGGCCTGGTTCTGCTTTATATGGTCCTGGTGTAACTGCTGGTGTAGTTCACTTTATCACAAAGTCTGCTATCGACCAACCTGGTACCTCCATCGAATTAATTGGTGGTGAATTAAATACTTTTGGTGGTTCTTTTAGACATGCAACTAAAGTATCCGATAAATTTGGTTTTAAAATTAATGGGGTATTAAAAAGAGGAGATGAATTTAATTTAAGAGCTGGTGTAGATGATGCACAAATCGCTGCTTTAAATTCAACAATTAGAAGACCAGGAGTAAGTAATCAAGTAGTTGACCCTACTGATCCAGGTACGGTATTATGGGGTCCTGAAGATACAGATGAAGACGGTGATGGAAACCCATTACAAGACTATTGGAATCAACAATCATTGACTGCTAATTTAGAATTCCGTCCAGCAGATGATTTATCTATCAATGTTGCAGGTGGATTTAACTCTGCTTCGCACGTCTTCTTTAATTCTCAAGGAGAAGGATTGTCTCAGGGTAGAGAACTTTGGGGACAAGTTAGAATGCAAAAAGGCGGTTTATTTGCTCAAGCATTTGTTTTAGATAATACTGGTGGTTCTGATGATAAACCTACTTTTTTATACCGAACAGGTTTAGAAACGGGTATTGCTAGAAAGCAATTTGAAGCACAAGTACAATATAATTTTGATACACCAAATCTTTTAGACGCTAACTGGACTGCTGGATTTGATTACCGTCAATCTACTGCTGATACTAAAAATCAAGTATATGGTAGATTTGAAGATGATGATGATTTTAGTATAGCTGGTCTTTATTTACAAGGTAAATTTGCATTAGGAGAAAAATTAGACTTAGTTTTAGCAGGTAGAGGTGATCGATTCAACTTTTTAGATGAAACTGCTTTCTCTCCAAGAGCAGTATTTGTATACAAGCCGTCTCCAACACATACGATTAGAGGTGGGTTTAACCGAGCAGTTGGTACGCCTTCTCAATTACAAGTGAATATTGATTTCCCTGTAAACGCACCTCCAGGAATGGATATTTGGTTAGTAGGTAATAAAAATGAGCAGACCTTTAATAATCCAGAAATTGTTTTTAATAGTTTATTACAAGCTGCTGGTTTCCCTAATTTACCTATTGGTACACCAGGTATTCCTAATGCAATCGCTTATGGGGCAGTCAATGGGGCTGTTTTAGAGCAATTAACACCAGGTATTTCTGGTGCTTTACAAGGTGGGGGACTAGATGCTGCTACAGCAGGTGCTATTGCGGGAGCAATTGAAGGGTATTTATTAGATCCAGCGAATACGCCAACTGGTGTAACAGGTACGCTTACTGGTATCAACTTATTTAATCAACGACCTTTAGGTTTAATTAATGCGCCTGCTGCTACCTTAAGAACAGAAGATACTTGGGAAGTTGGGTACAAAGGTTTGATTGCTAATAAAATGTCAGTATCACTTGATGTTTATAACAGAAAAATTGATGGCGCTACCTTATTTACAGGAATTAGCCCATCTTATGTTTTATCTGGTGCTGATTATGCAAATGATTTGGCTGCTGATGTAGCAGACCCTGCGTTAAGAGATTTTATCTTTAACACTTTAGGAGGTGCAGCTAATCCTGCTGCTGGACCAACTGCCGACCTTTTATTAGGGGCTATCCAAGGTGCTTATCTTGCTGGTGGCCAAGGATTTGAAGCTGCTGCTGGACCAAATATTAACGCATTAAATGCTGGTGCTATTTTAGCAACAACTCCTACAGATAATGTTCCAAGTAGTGGTAATACTAAATATGCAGCTGGTTATAGAACTTTTGAAGCTTATGATTACTGGGGTATGGATTTGGGTCTTGAATATTATATCAACCAAAATTTCTCTTTCTTTGGTAATTACTCTTGGTTATCTAAAAACCAATTTGATGTACAAGTAGTCGGTGCTGCAGAAGGAGAAACAGAAAGAACGTCTATTGGCGCTCCTGAAAATAAATTTAGATTAGGTATTAATTATACACCTGATACTGGATTCAGAGCAAATATAGCTTTCCAACATAATGATTCTTACTTTGCCAATATCGGTCAAATTTATAGTGGAGATACAGAAGCAACTGATTTAGTTGATCTTGGTGTTGGATACAAATTCTCTAATAGTTTAGCAATTGATGTAACTGCTCAAAACTTATTTGATTCTGAATATAGAGCTTATCCAAACTTCCCAATTATTGGAAGAAGAGTATTGGCTAAGTTAACTTACCACTTCGGTCAAAATAAAGAATAATACCTGTTGCCAGTTACCCGTTGCCAGTTTGGTTAAAAACTGGCAACAGGAAACTGGTAACTCATAATACCTTTACTAATAAACATCTAAAACAAAACGACCTTTGTTAAATCTTTGAAGTCGCTCTATTTTTAAAATGGAGCACTTCCCAACTTTAAAAACAAGAAATACATTTTAGTAGAGTTTACTACCGCAATTCGCTTTTTGAGCGTTTTGCGGTTTTTTATTGAGCGGGATAAAGGGGCAAAGGTGTCGAGGTATAAAGGTCTAACCTCCTCTGAACCTTTGCAAAAAGTTCAAATATAAGTCAATCAACCAATCCACATCAATTACCTTTAGTAGCGCTGATTAGCATATACAAAATGATAGTTTCATACACTTCTACTCATTTCCTACTCCCACTATAATAAGCAAAAGAGAAAATCGGTTATTTTTGAATATATGTTTATTTATTCCCAAATTCCGATTATAATAATGCGTAATTTTCTATTAGTCCTACTATTACTTGGTACAACTATATTACAAAGCCAATCTACAGATATACAAGAACTTGCCCAACTTGAACAATCCTTAGAACAAGTAGAAGGGGAGAAAAAAGCACTCTTAAATCAAGTGGAAAACACCAAACTCAATATTTATCATAAATCATTAATCGCTAATGGTTTACCAGCATTAGAAAGCAACGAAACCATCATTCACCATACCTTAATATCCCTCGTTTACAGCGAAGCACACGAACAAGCAAAATGGGTTGCCCACGTTATTTCACCAGATATTTTGAATGGTGCTGTATCCAGAAGTAATGATTTTAGAGAAGACCCTAAAGTCGCAACAGGCACCGCTATCGAAGAAGATTACTTTATCCGAATTATTGATAAAAATGGAAAACCTGACTTTGATGGATTTGGTTGGGATAGAGGTCATTTAGCACCGTCTGCAGATTTTAGATGGTCGAAAAAAGCATTATCGGAATCTTACTTTTATTCCAATATGTCGCCCCAAGTACCTGATTTTAATCGTAAGAGTTGGGCAGCGTTGGAAAACGATTTACGAGCTTATGTTTACCGAGAACAAGTACCACTGTACGTAGTGACAGGCGGTGTATTAACGCCTAATTTACCCGTTATTGAGAGAGGTATTCAAAAAGTTGCCATTCCTCAGTTCTTTTGGAAAGTTGCCATTGATTTAGCAAACAAACGAGGCATTGCCTTTCTAATGCCTAATCAACTTGCCGACTACCCTACCGAGCATTATGCCACCACCATTGATGAAATAGAAAAACTGACTGGCATTGATTTTTATGCGGCTTTAGCGGACGATTTAGAACAAGATATAGAGCGCCAAAAACGGACTAAAGATTGGTTTAAATCCGTTGCTTTAGGAGATGTAGAACCATTAGCTTTTGCTAGTTTACCCAATAAACATTTTAATACTATTATCGGTAAAAGACAAGCCAATCATAATAAACCGGTGCATATCTGTGGTACAGTTGTTCGAGCTAGAACCACTCGAAAAGGCAATGTGATGTTTAATTTAGACAAGGCTTATCCTAATGAAATTTTCAACGTTTTTATCAATAAAGATAACTTAATTCATTTTCCAAACAACCCTGCTAAAGATTATCTAAACCAACAAATTTGCGTGTATGGGCAAGTTGGTAAAATTGGTACAACGCCTACTGTTTATGTGGAAGATGGGCAAAAGATTAAGTTGCTGGAATTCGAGGTTTCGCAGTAGATTTCGGATTAAAAATAGGTCGGCTAATTTGTATTTATTCCCCACGAATTTTATTTTGTTTTTGAAATTGAGGTTGCAGTTGAAGTTGTGGTTGTTTTTAGAACGCTGCGTGAATAAATCAACCACTTTAATACACGACCCAATTATGGCCTGTTGCCAATTCAGCAGACCATTTATAAGTCGTAAAAATGGTTACTATGCCTAAAAGAATTACCGTCAGCAACGAACCTTCTAACCCAAATTCACCCCCTGTCCACCACTCTGCCCCATTCAGCTGCAAACTTAAAACAGCGGGTACATCTAAACCACTTACATCAAACCCTAAAATATTGCCGTGGTAATAATTCCAGAACCAATGCATGCCAATGGGGAGGTATAAATTTTGATATTTTAAATAAAGAATCCCCAATAAATAACCGCCTAAAAAAATGCTCCCAAACCCCATCCATGTAAAATCTGCATTGCCAATATGAACGGCTGCGAAGATCAACGCAGCAATAATTAAGGCGGGAATAAAATGCATATTTTGGGCTAATAAAGAAGTCACATAGCCTCTAAAAATCACCTCTTCATGAATGGAAATCAATAAAAAAAAGACTAGAAATCCCAATAAATTAATCCATTCAAAAGCGCCTATTTCGGCTGAAATAGCGCCAGTTACATACAATAGTAGAAAAACGATGCTCTGAATACCTATTGCCCAAGCTCCGCCTTTGAGTATTTGAGTGAGTATATTTCGCCCCTTAAACCCAACTGTTTCAAAAGCTTGTCTATCTACGACTGTTCTAAAAACCCAGGTAGTTAGAATTGCGCCAATTGTCATTCCTACATACAACAAAGTCATTGACCGCCAGTCATTTATACGCCCTAACTGCAAATCTTCTGGATTTAAATTAGGCGCTAATAAACTTGTCCCCATTCCTAATAAACTACAGATAATAACAATTGCCAGAAAATAACCGAGTAATTTGGCAATCATAATAAATAACTGAATGTACCGTGGTAAGGTCTTCGAAACGGGCGTATTTTGTGGTGTTGGTTCGTCCACTTATTTGTTATGTTTGTTTGAAAAGTCCAATTTATAAATAATAGACCGTTCTTTCATAGGATATGTCACGAAAGTTCCTACGCTGGCGTAAAAAACTCCACCAATGCTTCCTTACTTATCTCCGACCGTTGCACATCTTTCACTAACTTTCCGTGGTCTAAAATAATTATTCTAGTACAAACTTCGGCAATATGATTCAAATCGTGGCTACTGATTAAAAAGGTTTTATTCGCACTATAATCTGAAATCAGTCCTCGGATTCTCAACTGCGTAGAAGGGTCAAGATTAGAAAAAGGTTCATCCCAAATCACTAATTCAGGATCACCAATTAAAGCAGAAATCAACCCTACTTTTTTCTGGTTTCCTTTGGAAAGGTCTCGAATGTATTTTTTCTTTCCTAAAATTTCTCCGTTAAAAATCGTCTCAAATTGTTGGACAAATTCCATACTAGTAGAAGGAGAAAGATTATGCAATTTACCTACAAATTCAAAGTATTCTTCTGGCCTTAAAAAGCCAATTAGAAAGCCTTCATCTAGGAATGCTGCTGTATACTTTTTCCATTCTTCGCTTTGGCTGACATCCTTTCCTTTCGAACTAACTGTACCTGCACTTGCTTGTATTAAATCTAAAATACAACTAAATAAAGTCGTTTTTCCTGCGCCATTATTCCCGACAATTCCAATAATTTCTCCTTTCTCAAATTTCAAATCCGGAATATTTAAAACTTCGACTCTTTTATATAATTTTCTTAAGTTATTTATTTCTATCATTTTTTTGGTATTTGTTATTTCGATTTCTTCGGTTGAACTTGAAATTGATGTTATGATTGAAGTTAATTACCTGCTTATCCTTTTCGGAATGCTTCCGCAATTTTATGTCGATGCGTTCTAAAATTATTGACAACACTATTCAGTAAGCTTTTATAAAAAATAAGCATCAAGATACTTGGTAGAACAATGGCTAAAAGTCCGCTCATTTCCCCTCCTACTGTTGAACCAGCTAAATATAATAAAAAAGGCAAACCCATAATTGGAAACATAATGAGGTAATGCGCAATGCCAAGGCAAAAAGAAAGAAATAATTAGTCATAATATAATACCTTTTTTGCTTTCCTTGGATTAATAGTAACGAACCATTTTCCAATAGTAGCATCTAGTCTA
>Ga0208544_10000282_pt1 | contig 41971 bp, 37 predicted proteins | sample DEB08_DNA_9_FD_184526 | JGI IMG/M metagenome (GOLD analysis project Ga0208544, IMG submission 184526) | Aqueous microbial communities from the Delaware River and Bay under freshwater to marine salinity gradient to study organic matter... | ecosystem: Environmental > Aquatic > Marine > Coastal ... | reverse complement strand
AATCACTTGAGGATAAATTAATCACACTCAACAAGGATTATAGCAGTTCAAATGAAGAGCAAAAAAGATTATTAACTAATTATACTAAACTAAATAAAAACTAAAAACAATGGGAAGATATTATAACGGAGATATAGATGGAAAATTCATGTTCGCAGTGCAATCAAGCACAGCAGCAGATAGATTTGGATGCACTGGATTCAATAACTATGTGACTTATTACTTTGATAAAGAGCAATTACCAACAATAAAAGAAGAATTAGAATCTCTTGAGGAGTCATTCAATAAGGTTGATGAGTTTTTTAAAGATAAAGACTCTTGGACTTCACAACAACAAGAAGAAGCAGGAATAAGCAAACAAGAGATGTCTGACTATGCAGATTATAGGTTGGGAGTACAGATTAGAGATTGTATAATAGATAACGAATACTGTGAATTTGAGGCAGAATTATAAATTAATAACAAATAAAAATAAAACAAATGAAAAAAGAACAACAAGAGCAACCAGAAGAAGGAGGATTTTTATCAATAGTAATGTTTATCGGTAGTATAGTTATGCTAGTATACGGAATAAAAGCACTGATGATGTAAAAAAATGGGGAAAGCTAAAGAAGTTAGTACCCTTAATTAAAAAATAGAAAATAATGTTAACTAAATTAATAGAACAACGAGAAGAAAAAGAAAGATTATACAACCTGGTCTGCAACATTTCGGGAGAAGACATAAGGGAAGGTACAAGGAGACAAGAGGTTGTCTACTCAAGGATTGTGTTTGCTAACATATTGATAGATAGTAACCATAGCTATAATAGTATTGCTGACTTCTTGGGAGTCCATAGAACAAATATTTACCACTACTTGAAAACATTCCCTAACACATACCATCAGAGTAATTTCATGAAGGAACTGTATGACGAATCTTATGAAAAATTTAATGATGGAGTAATAGAAAATCCACTAACATATTCTCACACTGAGATTTTAAAAAATAAGTTGATTAGATTAAAATTGGAAAACAAAAAACTGACAGATGAATTAAAAGATGTTAAGGTAGGATACAATGAAGACATTGACGTAGAGAGGTTTATAGACACGTTCAAGGCAATCACTCTCAACGTAAAAAAAGGTAGGGAAGAACTACTAGCCAGGAAGATCTGGAATACTATAAATACTGTTAACGAAAGCTTAACATAAAAAACAAATCAAATGAAATACACAATAGATAACTTTATCGAAATAAATAACGATAATAAATTAACGGATACGGAAAAGATAGATGAGCTACTAAGAATTGACGCATTAATTTATTGCAACTTAGGCAGTGACTCAACACAAAAAGAAAGAGACTTGGCTACTAGAAACTCTAAAAAAATCTATACCGAGATAAAGAAAATAGATAAGTTTATGGGTGCAACATTTATAAGGCTAATAGATAAAAAAATAAAATAAAATGAAAAAAGAAATATTTAATACATACGTCAATAGGGTGTGTAGGATTATGAACATTGATAAAGAAGTTATCTTCTCAAGGTCAAAGAAAAGAGAATGTACTGAGGCTAGGCAGATATTGTATTGGGTTTGTAATGAACGACCTATACAACAGGTTAGCATAGTTAAGTATATGAACGAGAACGGCTACAACGCTAAGGGATCTGAAGTTAACTATGGTGTGTCAGTGGTAAATAAAAACATATCAGAAGACGCAGATTATTCAATCATTATAAATAAAATAATATGACTAAGGAAGAACTATACGAAGAGGCAATTACTGATAGGAATTCAGCATTTATTAATTGGGATTCATTTCATTCAATTATTAAAGGTGATTATAAATTAGTAAAAGACCTGGAAGATAAAGATATACAACTATACAAAGTAAGGGGAGAGTATTATCACCCTGCAGATATTAATATTTTATTAGAAAAAGGTTGGAAAAAAGGTTTAAAAGAATTAAATTTGAAGCCTGATGAATGAAACATTGTTCTCAGTATTCAAGTTAATAACTCAGCTATCAGGTAGTCAGATTTACTTTTGGTCAATTATATATATGTGCGACAGAAATGTAAGTTTAATTCGTGTAAAGTTTTGGGTTATACTATTCATAGTGTTTGCTATGGTATTAATAATAGATTCAGTAATAACAAATAAAAAAATAAAATCAAATGAAAGAAACGTATAAAAAATTATCGTTAGTATCCATCAAGGGTAAGACGGAAAGAAAAGGTAACTTGGATTACCTATCATGGGCAAACGCTTGGCACTTGCTTAAGTTGGAATATCCAAACTCACAAAGAAATGTGTATGAGAGTGAACATACAGGATTAAATTATTTTACGGATGGCAAGACTGGTTATGTAAAGGTTGGTGTTGATGTTGAAGGGATTGAACACATTGATTACCTGCCTATTATGGATTTCAGAAACAAGTCTGTTACTGTTGATAAGATTACATCCTTTGATGTTAACAAGACAATACAAAGAGCTACTGCTAAGGCTATTGCTATGCACGGATTAGGATTATCACTATGGACTGGAGAAGATGTTCCTGAGCTTGTAGCTGAGGTTAAAGAGCCAAAAATACACAGCCTGGAAATTCCTTCGGAGAATTGGTCAAGGGTTCTAGGTTACATAGCATCCAACAAAGAAATGGGATTGGATAAGATTGTAGAGCAGTTAGGAAAGAAGTACAAGGTTACTACAAAGGTTAAGAATGCAATCAAGAAAGAAATAAATTAAAAATACGAGTATGTCACAAGGGGAAGAACTATATTCTATAAGTTAGATTCTTCCCGATATACTAAAAAAATAAAACTATGGAAAAAGAAAATGATTATAAAAATTGGTATTTGTTAAATTTTGCAGAATTGCCATTAGGTAAAGAAATTCAAGAACTAAAATTTGATGAGTTTTGGCAAATGAGAGAATTTTTAGAAGAGTCTTTTAAAGATAAAAAAGACGATAAAGTTTATCTTTACCAATATGGAGGTTTGGAAAATCCTATAATAATATCGTGTAATCCATTTCATATTTTAAATTCACATTCTAATATGTCTGGATTTAAAGAACATCATATTCAGGAATATTCGAGCTATGATGATGCTTACAAAGTAGCAAAAGATATGATGGAAGAACACCATCTTTGTTATTCGTAATTAAAACACTAACGAATGAGATACAATTCAATAACAATATAAATCAAATACAATGAATGATATAATAGAAAAACTAAGAGACGACAAGGAGTACTATGGAGGTGTTGGAAAGAAATACTTATCTAATTCAGACATAGGATCTCTGCTAAATAATCCAAAGGAATATGGTAAAAGTAGAGAAGATACTCCTATATTTGCAAAGGGTAGGTACTTTCATCAGCTAATACTAGAGCCTCAGAAGGCAGAAGAGTGGGAGTTTGTGGATGTGTCAACAAGAACTACTAAAGCTTACAAGGAGTTTATTGCTGAGAACAACATTCCGTTTGCACTTCTTGAGAAGGAAGGCGATGAGATTAGGAGTTGGGTAGCAGAGATGAAGGGTAACATAAACTTCTATGACGAGATTATGCACGAAAACAATGAGTACGAAGTTCCTGCGATTGGAGAGATAAAGGGAAAGATGTGGAAGGGAAAGGCAGACATCATTACAGACGATTGCATCATAGACCTTAAGACTACGGGAGATATAAAGAAGTTTAAGTGGTCAGCTAAGAACTACAACTACGATAGTCAATGCTACATATACCAACAACTATTCGGCAAACCATTAGTTTTCTTTGTTATAGACAAGACAACTAAGATGCTAGGAATATTTAGACCTACTGAAGACTTCGTTAGAGGAGGAGAGATGAAGGTTGAGGACGCGATAGATGTATACGATAAGTTCTTTGGTGATAATTCAACAGAGGACGTTAGTGGATTTATAATAGAGGAAGAATTATTTTAATAAAAGGTGGTTGTCTACACCACCATTACTTGTAGACAAAAATAAAATATAATAAAATGGCAGAAGAAAAAATCTTTGCAGACGGATTCATTTTTAAGAAAGATGAACAATCACCGGAATTTGTAATCGGTAAGATTTCAGTAAAAGTTGATGAAGCAATTAGCTTTTTGAAACAGAATGCATCCAGTGGTTGGGTAAATTTAGATGTAAAATTATCTCAAGGAGGTAAGTATTACATGGAACTTGACACTTGGAAACCTACAAAAAAGAAAGAAAGTGTTGCAAATTCTAATGAAGGAGATGATGATATGCCCTTCTAAATCAATGTGTTGGGGAGAAATCCCCAGCATTTTTTTTATTAAGTGTTGATTTTAATCATCCATATAGTAGTAGTAGAGTTATATAAATAATATTTTATTCCTTATATACGAGGGTAAAAAAGTAACATTTCTAACACAGCTACTATAAACACTGAAAAAAACCAACACAAAATCAACATCGAGTTAACATCAACAACACTAATTAACATCATAATGAATCAAAACATAACCATATTCAAAAACATAAAAAGCATTGAAGCTCCGTTTCATAGGCCTCTCAGTGTTGTTTTGAATAGAATAAAGAATGGAACATCAAAAGAAATTATAAATAAAATTAGATTAGAAAGAAGAAAAGATGCTAGGCAAGAGTTAAAGAAAGGCTTACCTGCTATTTGTTTCAGTGGTGAGTTTACAAAAAGAAATGATACTTCATTAATTCAGCATAGTGGAATTATTTGTTTAGACTTTGATGGGTATGAAACAAAAAAAGAATTGCAGAATGATAAGGACAGAATGATGAAAGACAAGTATGTTCTTTCAGTATTCATTTCTCCATCTGGAAATGGAATTAAGGTTTTAGTAAAGATTCCATTCGATGTAGATAATCACATAAACTATTTCAATTCACTTAACAATTATTTTTCATCACCTAGATTTGATAAGACAAGCAGAAACGTATCAAGAGTTTGTTACGAGTCATACGATCCATTAATTTATACAAATGATGAATCAGAATTATGGGATAGAATAGATGAGCCTGAATACAAAGAGGTTATAACTAAGTTAGACGCTCCTACTATTCCTATTACTGATGAGAATAAGATTGTAGAGATACTTACTAAGTGGTGGACAAAGAAGTATCCAATGATTGAGGGTCAAAGAAACCATAACGCATACGTATTGGCTTCAGCATTCAATGACTACGGAATAAACCACTCATTAGCATCATACGTTATTGGTCAGTATTCTAATAATGATTTCCCTATGTCAGAAATTAATCAGACAATCAACTCAGCTTACAGTCAGTTAGCTAACTTCGGAACTAAATACTATGAGGATGAGGACAGAGTTAATCAGATTAAGAATAAATTAAAGAGAGGAGCGTCAAAGAAGGAGATAAGAGATGAGCTCAAGTCAACTGAATTAGACTCAGATACTATTGATGCTGTAATAGCTAAAGTTGAGAGTGATAACGAGAAACAAACATTTTGGTCAAAAAATGATAAAGGGGTTATAAAAATTGAACACATACAATTTAAGTCTTTCTTAGAGGATAATGGTTTTTATAAGTTTTGCCCCGAGGGAAGTAAGAACTATGTGTTCGTTCGAGTTTCTAATAATCTTATAGACCACGCAAACGAAAACGACATAAAGGATTTTGTTTTAACTTATCTCTTGGATGTTGAGGATTTATCAATATACAATTACTTTGCTGACTGCGTTAGATATTTCAGAGAAGAGTTTCTTACTCTACTATCTACTATAGATGCTTATTTCATATCAGACACTAAGGATGAGGCTTATCTTTACTTTACTAATTGTGCATTAAGGATAACAAAGAATGGAAAGGAAGTAATAGACTACCTAGACTTAGGTGGTTATATATGGAAAGACCAGGTTATTGATAGACCGTTTATAGAAGATAAAGATTTCGACTGTGACTACAGAGTATTCATAAGTAATATATGTAACAGTGATAGTAATAGAATAGATACAATGGAATCTACAATCGGATTTCTTATGCACGGATACAAGAACTTTTCTAAGTCACCTGCAGTTATATTGAATGATGAAGTTATATCAGACAATCCGGAGGGTGGAACAGGTAAGGGTTTGTTTATGAATGCACTATCTCAGATGAAGAAGTTGGTAATCATTGATGGGAAGCATTTCAATTTTGAGAAGTCATTCCCATATCAATTAGTTTCAGCAGATACTCAGATACTATGCTTTGATGATGTAAAGAAACATTTTGATTTTGAGAAGTTATTCTCTATTATAACTGAAGGTCTTACGTTAGAAAAGAAGAATAAGGATGCTATTAAGATTCCATTTGGGAAGTCTCCAAAGGTAGCTATAACAACTAATTATGCTATCAAGGGAGCAGGTAATTCATTTGCTAGAAGAAAGTGGGAAATAGAATTGCATCAACATTACAATGGAAATAACACGCCATTAGATGAATTCGGAAGACACTTTTGGGCTGAATGGGATACTGATGAATGGACTAAGTTTGACAACTACATGATAAATTGTTTGAGTAGTTATTTGAATACAGGTCTTGTTAAGAGTAAGTTTATCAATCTTAGAATAAGACAGCTGTCGGCAGAGACTTCTTATGAGTTTATTGAATGGGTTGGATTAGTAAAAGAAACGAGTAACAACATTCGTTTTGGAGCTAGACTATATAAGCAAAGTTTATACTATGATTTCATTGAAGAGAATCCTGATTACGGACCAAAGTCTAAGTTCACTATCTCAAGGAATAAGTTTTATAATTGGCTTGATGCTTACTCTAAGTACTTATCTAATAATATAAATGACGGAAGAGATAATGTAGGGAAGTGGATTATGTTTGAAGAAAAAGAAGATTAATATGAAGTACACACTATACGAAGACCAAGAAAGAGTAAAGAAGTCGTTAGGTAAGGCGGTTTCAAACAACAAGAACGTGCTATGCTACGCACCCACAGGATTCGGTAAGACGATTCTGTCTAAGGTAATTATTGACTCTCTAATATCTAAAGGCAAGAGAGTCTTGTTTACCGTTCCAAGGATAAAGTTAGCGATACAAACAAAAGAAAAGTATGGATATGGAAACTTATTGTTAGGAGATAAGTCTGAAGAAAACGGATCACTTCTTACAATAGCTAGTGTTCAATCTTTATATTCAAGAAAACACACAGACCATTATGATTTTATATTCATTGATGAGTGCCATTTTGCTCACGGTTCAGAGTATGTTAACTATATATTTAATACATATACCTCAGCTAAGATAATAGGACTTTCAGCGACACCTATCGATGAGAATGGATATTTACTCCAGGGATATGACGAGATTGTATCAGAGGTTTCTGTAAAGGAATTGATTGATGGAGGTAGGCTTTGTGATATAGATGTTTATACATCACTCGTTCAACCTAAACTAGAAGAGGTTTCTATTTCAAACGGTGACTACAACCAAAAGAAAGCAAGTGAGGTGGTTAGAGAAGAGAAGATTTTGTCTAACACAATGAGTGAGTGGAAGAAGTATGGAGGAGATAAGAAGACGTTAGTGTTTGCATCCGACATTAAGCACTCTGAGGTACTAAAGAGCGAGTTTAAGCGACTCGGATACAATGCTGACGTAGTTCACTCGAAAAGGAAAGATGTTGAAATAGAAAGAGCCTATGCTGACTTCAATAAGAATAACATACAGATTCTTATAAACGTAGATATGGCAACATTCGGTTTTGACGAGCCAAGTATAGAATGCTTACTTTTCGCTAGACCAATTAAATCTCTTAGACTTTACAAGCAGATGGTTGGTAGAGGGCTAAGGACCTTCAAGGGAAAGGATAGATGCTTAATGATTGACTGTGCCAATGTGGTGCTAGACAATGGATTCCCTACTGATGAGATTCTATTTGTTAAGAAGCCAGTTATAACAAAAACTGTAGATAAAATACTTAACCTTGAGAGGGAAACAAGTGGAGAGGTAACGAAAGAGATTAGCAAGGAGAGGATTGACTACTTAACAAAGGTTGGTAGCTTATTCGATTTATACAACCAAAAGATTTACAAAAAGGAGTCTGACTTCCAGGATGACGTTAGAACATTCTTAAAGTCATTGGGGTTCTTTGTGTGGAGGCAAAACTCAGGTACTATGTTCAAGGATGGTAGGTGGATTCATTTCACAGACAGAAAAGGTCTTCCCGATATTGCTGTTATTTACAATGGTGTTTACGTTGGGTTAGAGCTTAAGATGAAGACTGGAGCTTTTACAAAGCATCAAAGGGAGACGCTACCGTTAATGATTGATAGCGGTTGCAATGTTTTTGTTGTGGACAATTTTATGGAGTTATTTAATATAACAGAGAGCCTTAGAAATAATGTAATTAAGACGGATGAAGGTGTTCTAGTACGAAATGATTTCTTTGAAGTAAGTGAAGACCAAAAGAAATATAGAAAAAAATTAGGAATTAATTAAAATAAAATATAAATTTAAAAATATGAAAGCAATACAGAATAAAATAATAAAAGAAATTAAAGTAGAATTGGAATTAATTAAAATGAATATTGCAAATGAAAAACATAATCATTCTGCATTTATTTACTACTTGATTGAAATGAAAGAATATCTATACAAGGATTTAATCGTAGACAAAAACATAGCTAGAGATATGATTAACAATAAAATAATTAAATTTGATAAAGAAATAAAGCATCAAGAACTAGAATCAATTCGATATGCATTAAGTGAAGAAGCATGAACGATATAATAGAAAACGAATATTCATTTACAAATCAGATGATGCTAGACAGATGCCTTCTACTGAAGAATGTAATAAGTAAGACAAAGCAGGTTAAAGAAGGGAGAGGTAAGAATGCTGTTGTTAGGAGTAAGCTTAAGTATAACATTGGAAGTGAAACTATAGATAGAATAAATAACAGCGTGTCTTACTACAGGAAGCTTGTTGAGAGTGAAGTATAACGAATAGTAATATGAATAGTAACGGATTAAAAACAAAAAAGAATATGAAAAGCTAGACGTGTTTAGACGGAATTCTAGACGATATCTAGACGTGAATTCGGAAAAAAAGCACAGAGTGTATGTAGAGGTGGTATTACAGTGCACTTTGTAGACGAAGAAGATGTAGATGAAGAATTTTTTGGCAACTGTATAGCTAATGCTACATAACGAATAGTAATATAAAATAATATTATATGCAAAAACATATAAAATGAGGGTAATAACCAATATTATATGCAAAAACATATAAAATGAGGGTTAAAACAAACATTAATTATAACACCCGTATATGATTAAGCTTTAGCGACCCGAAGGGTTAATTATATATTATGTTAGAAAATAAAACGATAAAACCTTTTGATATATAAAAAATGTTTATATATTGTAGAACAACAGAATAAATAAAAAAAATATAGTGCATTATGAAGGAAGAAGATAATGACTTAATAGGTATTATAGATGAAGTTCCATTTAATTGCCTTATAGAAGATAAGTTTGTAATCAAGATGCTTGCATTTGATTTCAACTCAATGATTAAAATAGCGACAGATGTTGTAAAGATGCTGGAGTATCTTGAAGATGGATTACATCTAACAGGAGGAGTTTCAAATGTTTCTGAAGAAATATTTTATGAGGTTACAGTAGAAAAACTAGACAAAGATAATGTAGTTATACTAGACATAGATTTTATAGATTTAGATAGTTATTTAGATTACATAAATAATAAACAAACTGTTAAAATAATCACAAATGATAGCTTATAATAGACATAAAATGATACACATAAACCACGTTGTAAGTGACTTAGAAATTTCTCTATATTCAATAAAAAAATCTTTTGAGAAAATGGAGTATGACGATATGGACAGTCGTTGTGATGTTTTAATAGAAAAAATAATTGAATTAAAAAAATCAATATCAAATGAACAGAATTAGATTAAAACCTTCAGAAGCAATTTATTTAGGCTTTGAAGCAAGAAAGAGTAATGGAAAAGGAAATCCAAAGTACTACTTAACAGACTTACAACTAAGCAAGTTAAATGACTTACGAAGTAAAGGCGTTGTTGATAGTTGCGAAAAATTAGAAGTTGATCCAACAACAGTTAAGCATCTATGGAAGAAAACAAAACAAGAATCTGTATTTATTAAAAATCCTTTGTTTATTTCGGAGACAGAGAAAAAATACCTTGATTTAAGAACTTCAATAGTAAAGCATTTAAAAGAATTTACACCAAGTTTTCCAAAATTAAAAAGAGATAAGTTGGCAGATGGACATCTTTTAGTTGTCGACCCTGCAGATATACACATAGGTAAGTTAGCTACAGCATTTGAAACTGGAGAAGAATACAACAGTCAGATAGCTGTAAAAAGAGTTATAGAGGGAGTAAAAGGAATCTTACAAAAGTCAAATGGATTTAATATTGAAAAGATTTTATTCATTGGAGGTAATGATATATTACATATTGATACACCAAAAAGACAAACTACATCAGGTACTCCACAAGATACTGACGGAATGTGGTACGATAGTTTTTTGATTGCGAAACAACTATATGTTGATGTACTACAAATTCTACTGTCTGTTGCAGACGTTCATTTTGTATTCAATCCTAGTAACCACGATTATACAAATGGTTTCTTCTTGGCAGATGTTATTCAAACTTACTTCAAAGATTGTAAAAATATAACATTCGACTGCTCAATAGCACACAGAAAATACTACGCATACGGTAAGAACATAATAGGTTCTACCCATGGGGACGGAGCAAAACAAGCTGACTTAGGTTCTTTAATGTCAATAGAAGCTAAAGACTTATGGGCGTTTGCAGAGCATAGATATTTTTATACTCATCACGTACACCATAAAACTGCTAAAGATTTTATTAATATAACAGTTGAAAGTTTAAGAAGCCCTAGTGGTGCAGATTCTTGGCACGATAAAAAAGGATATAAAGGAGCTCCAAAAGCAGTTGAAGGTTTTTTACACCATCCTGATTTCGGACAAGTTGCACGTTTAACCCATATATTTTAATTATGACAGAAGAAGCAGAAAAAAGAAAAAATACACCAATATTTTCAGGGGTTTTAATGTATTTCCCTGACGCAATAAAGGCTGTTGCTCAATGTAGCCTACAAGGAAACGTACAGCATCATAATGATAAACCATTGCATTGGGATAGAAAAAAGAGTAAAGACCATTTAGATTGTTTAGTTAGACACTCAATGGACCACGTATTTAACCCAGTTGATACTGATGGACAGTTACACTTAGCAAAATCAGCCTGGAGAGCATTGGCTGCATTGCAAATTTACTTAGAAGAGTCAAGATAATTTATTGTATTTTTGTCTAATGAAGAAAAATATAATGCAATCTTTTGTAAACAAATTTAATGGGTCTTTTAAACAACTATCACCAGGTGATGTTGATTATAAGATATTAGATAAGAGCGGTAAGTTAATTTCTTATGCTCAGGTAGAGATTGTAGATGATTTATCTAAACCATTTATTATAAAGGCAGAAAGAGCGGTTAGATTGTTTAACAAACGACTTAACGGAGTAGTTATATTTGGAAATAGCGAAAGTCTTATGTATGGAAAGATAGACAAGTTAACCGGTGAAGTATCACCGGCTATGTCTGATTCTTATTTTTCAGAACTCACGATAACTTATAAAGAAAAAAGTGTTTTTACTTTTTAAAAGCTTTGTTAAAAAACTCTCTTTTTTTATCTTTCATTTCTTGTTGGATTAACTTTATTTTAGCTTTTAACTCAGGTATTAAGTAATCTCTTTTTTTACGTTGAGCATCTTTAAGTTTTCTAGTTAACTTTGCTTTCTGATTATCACTCTTTCTATATGTTCGATTGTTTTTATATCTTCTTAAAGTTTTAGTATATTTTCTCTCGTCTTCTTCTTTATATTCTTTGTATGTCCTTTCGTCTATTATTTCCATCTCAGCCATCTGCTCGTCTATAGATTTATCATTGACATTATCATTTTTAGATACTTTACCTATATCTTTTTTGTCTTTAAATCCAAACTGTTCATCCATATACGCTCTTTTCAAAGCCTTCTTATCATTTTTTAATGTGGATTGTTTTTGTTTAGCTTTAATTTCATTTTCTTCTGATAATGTTCCTCCCTTTATAAGTCGTGTTACTTTATTAAGGTTCATATCGATTTCTTTTATTTCAGGTTTCGATTGAAATTTCTCCTCTTCAGTGGCAAATTTTATTTTATTTTTATCCTTAAGCTCATTATAAGAGTACTGCTTATCCTTAAGTGCAAACTTATTACTTGTTGGTATAGTAAATAAGTATTTCTTTAAATCTTTAATTAAAGGAATTTTACCTGTAAATAACCCTGCAGTCTCAATTAAAGCTTGACTTAATAGATAGTCAATAGACTCTTCTTTCTCTTGATCGTTTGAAGGATTCCATACTTTAGCTCCAGCTGAAATCATGTTAAGAATTAATACAGCATGGCTACTGAGTGGACCTGTAGTTTCTTTTATAACTTGATAAGCTATATTGTCTTTATCTTTTAAGTCATCACTCTTAATATTAAAATATCCCAATCCTAAACCATGTTTGAATGAATCGTACTCTTCATCCCCCCTAATTGACTGACCATACTCTTCGTTTAAGTATTCTACGCCAATATTTAAACCTCTTCTAGCAATAGTTCCGAAATTCCTTCCTAAAAATAAACTAGCTGCAGCTCCAACAAAAGCTCTGGTAACTTCATTAACCCCAATTTCATCTTCATCTTCATCTTCTGCTCCAAAAGCTCCGTAAATTAACGAGCTAAACACTTTGTATAGCAATCCATAAGAAGCCATTCTGACTGTTGCAGCTGTTAATAATTGTGCACCTTTACGTCTTGATATCTCTCCGTTACCCATCATACCTATAATACCATCTCTAGCAGTTGAGTATTCAAAAATTAAGAAATTTGTCAGGTATCCGTTAACATACTTACGTGCCTGAACTAAACCTCCATCATCTCTTTTGTTTATTTTATTCTTTAATACTCCTCCAAAAATACTTTGAGTACCTGCAGCCTTGTTTAACGCCTGGTCAGCCTTATTTCTAGCCGCTTCTATTTCTTTTGCTTTCTCGCTTCTATAGTCAGCATTATTTTTAAATTGTTCTAAATCAACATTTGATTTTTTCATTTCAGAAGTGAATGTACCAACCCATATAGGTAAAGATACTGCTTTATCTGGCGTAGATATTAACACATCTGCAATCACCTCCGCTCCACCACTTACAAATTTTACTCCGCTTTTATTAGAAAAGGTTTTAACAGCATTAGATAATGCGCCTCTACCTTCAGCTTTAGATAAGTCAACATTTTTAGCTAACATATCAACTGACTTACCGGTGTTTTTAGCTCCTGTAAATCTAGACAGTTCTGAACTCCCTGAAAGTGTTAAAAACTCAATAGAATCAGATAACCCATTCTTTTGAAAAATAAATTTAGCTCCTAACCCAAAACTAACAGGATCAGCTATTGCTGCATATCCAAGGTTACTCGAAAATTCAGCAAATGCTCTAGGAACACCAGCTAACTTATATTGATAACCAAAGCTAATAGCTTTATCTAAATAACCTTCAGTTCTAAAAGAGCTTCCGAATGCTATTGCCATAGCTTCATCATAAGCTTCATTCATAGCTACAGCAAACTCTCCAGGAGAAATTTCAGCTAATTTAAGAACTTTATTTTCTCTTGTGTTTTCTGATGTAGACTCTACATTTTCTTTTACAGTGCTTAATATTTTTTTAACAACCCTATTCTCGTTTGTTATATGGAAGTCAAGAAGTGTTTGTTTAGCACCTCGGAGTGTAGAGTTTAAAGCATCCATATTCAACGCCTTTACGCCTTTTGTCCTACCCTCAACAGTTCCTGCTTTTGTTTTTACGTTTGTGGTCTTATCGTAATGATCAGAAATTTCTGCATTTTCTGCCTTCCTTCCCTTATCACTACTCATTACATCATGGTGAACGTATTTGTTTATCATATCAGGTCTAGACCCTCTAACTACAGAACCAACATAAAGAGCTTTTTCAGCAGTCTCTTCGTTTATTTTATTTATAACATTGACAGCCTCCTTCTCAACCCTAGTCATTCCACTCTTAATTTCTTCTGCAGACTTCCCTTCTACCTGCTTCTTAACTTTTCTTAATATTTCTATTGTGTGTTTTTGGTTTCCTTTATCTTCTAAAGTTTTTATTGTTTCATCTATCCATTCACTCGCTTTGAATACTCCTCCCCTTTTAGCCATTTCAGGATTAGATTCGTATTCAAGTTCTAACATGTATGCTTGAATCCTGTATTTAGCTTCTACTACTTTATTTTCTTCTGTAAATTTTTTATATAACTTTGTATTTATATCTGTTAACTTTTCATTCACTTCCCTAGTAGCTTCTTGAAATGTTGCGAAAGCAGAACCCATTCTTTTGAATGTTCTGTTATAAATTTCTTTTCCTTTAAGGCCTAATATTGTATCTATGTCTTTTAAAGCATTACTATATATTTGTCTGTAAGCAGATGTCTTTTCGCTCTTAAACATCACTTTTGTTTGCAGTCCTCTCATAATACTCTCAATAGCCAAAGCTTTAGCTTTATTGAGTTGAGCTGTTACTACATCCGAATTTCCCTTTACATCTAAGGCATTCATAATAGTATTTGCTCTTGTAGTAAATATACCATTATTAATATTCTCAAGAATAAGAGGTAAACTTTTAAGTTGATTTTCGGTAAGGCCTTCTAGGTTTTTCCTATCCTTCATTAACTCAATAAATTTAAACGCAGAAATTCTAGAATATTTATTGTCCGTTACTTTATTAGTAACCTTTTCCTTCATAGCGCTGTCTATAAGAGAATCTATCTCTTCCTGTTGTTGTTCTGGAGTAAGAGATTCTTTTGTTTTTTTAAGGTCTAGTTTTTTATTGTATTTTTCTAATACATCTAACTGGTCTTTAACAAGTATTGGGTTAGTTCCTTTTCCTAGAATATCCATAGTAGCCTTGTAGTCTACGCTTCCATCTTTATCTAAAACCTGATTTTCATAAAACACATCAGCCAAGTCTTCAAACTGAGCATTTTCTTTCTCCATAACCTCAACAATCTCTCTAGCAATCTTAGCTTCTGATTTCAAGTCTTTTACACTAAGTACAGCCGAAGAAGATCCAAACCTATTTAGTAAATCTTCGTATTGTTTTTTTAGTTTTTCATTGGTAATTAATCCAGAATCATAAGAAAATAGCTTTTTAAAAATATTGAAAGTATCTTTAGCCGTACCTATCTTGCTCTTGATATTATTTTTAGCTCTTTCTCTCTTCGTGTTTGATGCAGAAGTTTCCTCTTTTACTTTTGCTATTCCGTATTGTTTAGCAATATAGTCAAGAAGTTTTTCAACAGCAACTTCATTATCCAGGTTTACTTTGCTTATCCTGTTTATTATAGTCTGAGACTTAGCAGTCGTGATATTTTTTCCTTTTTCAAAATCTTTGATTATTTTTGCCAGATTTTTTCTTTTTTGGTTTAGGTCTGTCTTAGCTCCTTTAGCCGCTTTTGCTTCTAGTCTAATCTGTGTCTTCAAAGAAGACATTTCATCTACAGTAACCTTATCTCTTTTAGATTTACCTATAATCTTTTTTGCAGATTTAGGTCTCTTAATAGATTTTTTTGATTGTCTTTCAATCTCACTTTCAATCTCTATAGATTCGCTAATTTCAGCACTTGTGTATCCTAGGTTTTTCAATACCTTATCTACAGCTTCCTCCTTCAATCCATTTTCTTTAGCAATCCTTCTCACCTCAGTTATTGATGGTTTATCTGCATTCTGCTGACGAGACTGTGTCGTGGTAGTTCCAGACTCTCTTTGATTCCATTTATTTTCTAAGCCTAAATTTTCTCCAAAATCAGCATCTCTACCTATACTCTGCAACTGACCTAAGTCAGTTACCTGTGAGTCTCCAAAATCAGCATCTCTACCTATACTCTGCAACTGACCTAAGTCAGTTACCTGTGAGTCTCTAAAATTAGCATTACCACCTATAGATTGCAATTGACCTAAGTCAGTTATCTTTGAGTATCCAAAATTAGCATCTCTACCTATACTCTGCAACTGACCTAAGTCAGTTACCTTTGAGACTCTAAAATTAGCATTAACACCTATAGATTGCAACTGACCTAAGTCAGTTACCTTTGAGCCTCCAAAATTAGCATTACCACCTATAGATTGCAATTGACCTAAGTCAGTTACCTCTGAGTATCCAAAATAAGCATCTCTACCTATACTCTGCAACTGACCTAAGTCAGTTACCTGTGAGTCTCCAAAATCAGCATATCCACTTATAGATTGCAATTGACCTAAGTCAGTTACCTCTGAGTATCCAAAATAAGCATATCCGGTTACGTACTTAGGAAATATATTAGAACTAACTGCTTCAATAGGCTTAAAGTTACCAATAAATAATACAGTATCTGGTCTAAGTTCTCTTAAATTTCTTGCTACAGGAAAATCAAATTCAGAATCATCGAATACTTTTTTTAATTTAGTAACCAATCCATTCTCTCCGTAGTCTACTTTAAATTTACCAGAATCTTTTATTATGGCTAGATATTCCTCTAACGACTGTTCTGTAACTTTTTTACCTTCTATTTTTTCTGTAAGCTCTTTTACTCTTGTATTGTACTCTATGGAGTCTAACCATTTCTTTCCACTTCCGTTAGGTATGTTTTCTTTTAAGAACTTGTCTGCAACAGGCATCATGTCAGGTTCTAAATCTTGCTTGCTAGAATCATTACCCCTAACTTCACCAACCTTATCACCTTCCATTCTTACCGCAACCCTAGATTCGTATTCTCCTTCAGAATTTTTAGTAGCATATACATAAAAATCTCCTCCATCAAGTTGATTTTTTGCGTTGGTTTTAGTACACCAGTATGTGTTCTGTACAATCTGAGAAAGCTTATTTGCGTTCTCTACTCTAACTTCATTACTAACCGAAGGTCCTCCTTCGAACTTTAGCCATTCTCCTTCTTTAGTTGACACAAAAGAAGAAGACTCTACTACGTTTTTAGAATTCTGAGCCTGTATCTCTACATAATCTTTCAGTAAAGATTTACTATCACTCGCATAAAGAGATGCTAGTGTTCCTGCATCAAAAGGTGTGTAGTTTCTTATGGTTTTATTACTTCTTTTTGTGTATTTATTTGTCTTAAAATCGTAATTGTTCGTTAGTACAGCATCTAAAATTAAATACTTAAACGAATTATTGTAATTAGATTCAGATAGGTAAGACTTCCATTGATCCAAAGTTTCTTTCTGAGTTTCTTTATATTTATTTATAAAATTATCTCGCATAGAACCTGGTTGAAAAGCTTGCTTTGCATTTTCAATTTGAGCTTCTGAAGCACCATCATTTATTAATGTGTTGATTTCAAATTGTATAGCACCATCTACAGCCTTACTGTCTTCTGACATAATGTAATTGTCAGATTCTTTTATGAAACTATCAAGCTCTTCTTTTACCTTTCCTTGTATACCTTCCTTGGTAAACGTAACCCCTTGTAGACCGATTTGTTTTATTGCTTGTGCTTCGTATTGGTTTTCAATTCCTGCTCTAGCATACTTTAAAACCTCTTGCTCAGAAAGATTTATTAATCCTTTTTGCTCCCTAACAGAATTTACTATTTCATTAGGTGTTTTCCCTGCAAGATTTTTAACTTCAGAATCAATATCACCAAGAACCTTAACATCTCTTGATTTAATCTTTTTACCTGAAGCTATCTTATCAGAAACAGTGTTCAAGAAGTTTATAATATCAGTATCACTAGTAAGAGGCTTAAGTCCAAATATTTTAGCAAGCCTATCTAACCATCTCTTTATTAGACTCTTCGCTTCTGCATTTAGCTGAGGATAACCGTCAGCAAGTATACCAATCAATTCAGCTATGCTCTCCTCACTCTCTAGTGCTTTTTTGTAATTAGAGCTAAACTTCTCAAGCCTATCAATCAGTTCTTGGTCAGCGTTTTTCTTTACCGCTTCCATCATTCTTTCTGTGATAGCTTGAGCTTGTTGGTCAGTTCTTCCCTTAGATAAAAGTAAAGCGTGAAATACCTCGTGAGCAACAGTTCTTTTGTTTGCTCTATTCGGGTTAATATAAATCTTACCATCAACATACCTTCCTCCAGTACTTTGATTACGTCCTTCCTTGGTTGCCTTCTTGTATTCAGCCTCAGACTCAGAAACAATAATTTCTACTTCTGGTGCAACCTTGGATAGAGCTTTTTTTGCGTTATCTACTTGATTATCAATTTGTTTTCTAGGTAATGCTTTTGTTTCTTCTACAGGTGTTTTCCCTTCTAATATATTAGTTAATAAATCTACCTGTTCATCTACAGACATTTCCTTTTTTTCTGCTTCACTCTCAACAGGTTTTTTTTCTATTTTTTTAGAAACAGGTTTCTTAACTTCAACCTCACTAGTTTGTTGTGCTGATTCTAGAGCAGCTAATTCAGCATCGTATTTAGCATTGATTTGATTTACCTTAGCATTATAAGACACACCAAACATTCCACCACTAAATTTAACATTAAACTCTTTGGATAATTTATCTTTAATTTCTTGTATACTCCAACCATTTTTTCTTGCCATATTTAAAATAGCTGAAGCTTTCTTGTATTCTTTTGAAGTTAAGTTATTTCTCGCTTCAACTTCTAATTCTTTTGTGGCTTGATAATATATTTCATTTAAAGAATCTTCTTCTTGGATTTGGCCATTAATATTAATAATAGTTGCGTTATCTTTTTCTTCTTCTCTTCTTCTTTCTATATCAGCTTTCTTAGCTTCAACCTCATTAGTTTGTTGTGTTGGTTTAGACTTTAAAGCTTCTACCTTGTCATCATAAACTTTATTGATACGATCTTGCTCAGCTTTCTTTTGCCTAGCCTTTGTATTTCTATATGTTTTTCCGTTTTCATCTGTTACAAGATCCAATGTGTCATCAAACTTCTTGTCGTCAATTTCTTTTAATTCTTTACTTCTATTCTCTTCTAATAGCTTTATTTCATTGTCTATTTCATCAATAGGTGATTTTTCTTTCTTTGAAAAAACTCCCTTTACTTTATCAATTAAAGTTTTTGGTTTATTTAATCTTTTTTTAATCTCAGACACTTCATCATCTATAGCTTTCTCTATAGCTATCTTAGTATCCTTTTCCATTGGCATATTTGAAATCGCTTCCTTGTTAGCTTCTAATATTTCTATTTTTTCATTAGCATATTCAGTCTCAGTCTTAGAAGAAATGGTTTTTAATCTCTCATTTATTTCATCTATTTCTGATTTTTTATCACCAACAAGCTCAGGTGACTTCCCTGACATCTCTTGTTCCAAATCTTTTTTTCTTAATAATAAATATGCAGCTTCTTTTGTCTGGTCAGTAGTATAGTTTTTTGGTATCTGACTTAGTGTAGATTTTGATGTATGAAAATTATCTAATTGCTCTTGAGCTTGTTCCTGTGTTATTTCTCCCCTAGACATTTTTATCTTAAGGTCTTGAGAAAATAACTTTGCAAACCCCTCGTCCTTAGTCATTGCCGAAAACATCTCAAACACATCATTAGGAAGATCCATAGTCTTCCCCTTTTTAAGTGATTTGTATACTGACCCTGGTAGCGTCATGGCAAATCCACCTATAGCCTCAGATGCTGATGCTTCAAAAACTCGTTCAACAAAAGCGCCTACACTTTTTGGATTTTTAAAAACATCCTTATCTTTTATTGTGTTATATATGGCTGTGATACTTATATCTGAAATTTCTTGAATTCCACCAGTCAAACCTTCTCCCGCTGTACCTGAACCAACCTTTTTGAATAGTTGAATAGCATTCCTTTTTAGGGCGCTAAAGATAGCTATTTCGCTAGCTTCTTTCGGTAAATCTTTTAATGTTTTAGAAATAAGCTTGTTAATCATTCCTGTACTCGTGAATGCGTTATCAAAACCAGCTTTTTCTAACAAAGCACCAGCAGCAGATGTCAATGTTTTTATTGTAATTTTTTCGAATATACCTAAATCGTCATAACCTTTATATTGTCTAAGCAATTTCTCTTTACCTCCGTACCCTTGCATGTAGAATCCTCCTAGAGTTAGGGAGCTACCTGCCCCAGGAACTATATTTAAAAGCATTGGAGCTACACTCTCTAAACTTCCCAATAGAGCTGCCCCTACGAAGCTTTCTTCTTTTATCCTATCTATAGCTTCCAATGTAGTACCAAAGTACTCCATGTCTTTTTTAAGCCTGTTCGCTCCATTAATAATCATATCTCTCTCTATATTACCTTGAGTGGTAATGACGGAGTTAACGGCTTCCATTTCCTTATCTGAAAAACCTTTGTAATTTCCATAAATTGACATACCTGCCTTTAAAAGAGCTTCTTTAAAATCTGCTTTATGTCCTGAAACTCCTTCTCCGATTCCTACAAAACCTGTTAATATAGATTGAACTGAAATAGATCCTAAATCCCATTTTTCAGCTTGATAATGAGTATATCTACCTACCAACTCATCATGTTCTGACTTTATGGACTGAACATCACTATATTTAGTTTTTAGTTCTGCTGCAATATTATTTAACTTCTCAGCAGATAAGTTATAACTATCTACTTCTTCTTGTGTTTTAGGGTCAGAAGACTCTAGTTCTATTCTTAGTTTTTCGTAGTCATCATATTGACTCTGAAGACCATCAAGCTTAGTGTTTACTAATGATGTTCTTTCGTTTAGATCCTTCTCAGTAAGTATGTCAGCATAAAGTTTTCTTTTTTCTGGAGAGCGAACTCCTTCCGAAATAAGAATATTGGTTCTTTTTTCTTTAAATCCATGAACTTTATCTTCTATTAATTCGCTCTCAACTCTATGCTTACTCATAAAGTGCCATATATCTGTAACTGCAGAGTTAATAATGTTTTCTGTACCCTTCTTAGAGACGGCAGAAGTTCCGTAATCAACAGTTATTTTTTGTCCGTTTGCAGACTCTATACCAATAGCATTTCTTCCTCCAAGCTCTTCTGTAAATTTGTATCCATACTGATTAAACACTTTATTTAAGTCAGCGACTGAATGCTCTTCGTTTTTGAGTAAAAAAGACTTAACATACTTCATTCCTCTTGTGAATGGGTCATTTCCAGACTCTATAGCTGAATCTATCTCAGCTCTTTTAACTTCCTTATCTTCCTCTGTAAGTTTAGCGGTTCTAACTGCTTTTATATCTTCTTCTAACTTTACAGCAGCAGCATCCTCTTCCTCTTCCGACACTTGCTTTTCCTCTACTTTTTTCTGCCAAGTAGGGTCGTCTTCTTTATTTAAAAACTTACTGCCTCCTTCTTTTAAAAATTCTCTTCCTTCTGTTGATTCTATATCTACATTTTGTTCTTGTAGGTCTTTTGTTGAAGGAGTTAATTTTATCCTCTTAGGAGATGAACCAGAAGATTCTCTTTTTGTAGGTGCATCAGAAGCAGGAGCTTCTGCTCTTTGCATATTTTTTATAAAATCTAATGCCTCCGAAGACTCAGATTCACTTAATCCATTATTTACCTGAGCAGAAGATTCCACAGAGATAGGTTCTTCCACCACTTGTTCTGTAGGTGAATCCGTACCTTCCTCTCGAGAAGTAACCTTTGAATTGACTTTTTTTTTTACTTGACCAACACCCATCAAAAGGTTAAAATCTTCAGGTTTTTTTTTATAACCTTCCGACACAAAAAGATCAAACATATCTTTCCTAGCGTTCTCATTTTCTCTCATAAGAACTTTAAATTCTTCTACAGACTTACTGTACCCGTTATTTACAAATAATTGATATGCGTCTTTTATTGCTTCTTCGTTCATACTTTAGTTTAATTAATATTTTGAACCTACTCCTCCTGTTGAAGACTGCGTGTTACTAGATTTCCCGGAAAGAGAGTAAGGAATCTGACCAAAACCTACATAGGTATCAGCGTATTTTTCAGCAGCTTCTCGATCTGCTCTCTCTTTTCTATCATCTAAACTATCCTCTCCTTTCTGAAGCATATCTTCGAATGACCTTGTGTATTTTTCTAAGTCACTGTATTTATCCTTATACTTGTTTACTATATTACTATCTTGTATACCAACTTTCCCAGCTAAACTCTCTAAGAAATCTGGCAGACTTAGTTCCTCAATATTGTAAGGTACAAAATTATCGCCAACCTCATCCCATACACGTACCTCACTACCAATAATTTCTATTTTATCAGTTACTTTTTTCTTTTCATTTAAGTAGTTCCTAATTGTGTTAGCAGCTACAGTTCTGTCTTTTTTATTTCCATAATAAAGTTTCGCAATAGAATCCATTAAGTTACCTTTAATTCTTCTAGTTGCTCCAGAGCCATTAGAACTACTAGAAGAAGGTGCTCTATACGTTTCTCCTTTTCCTATCTGAACCTCGTATACACCCCTAACTATTTTAGCAGCATCTTCTTTCTGTTTATCAGTTATCACAGCTTTAGGAATATTACCGGAATTATCTATATATATAATACCTTCTTTTCCTTTATCTTTAATATCATAAGAAGTCTTGTAATTATTTTTTGAGAATTGATTTAATATACTAGCTACATTGTTAGGGTCAACTAATTTAGCTTCAACATAATTATCTAATGCTCCTTTAAACTCTGGGTTTCTTCTTATATCATCTATAGAAGCAATACGACCTTTACCTACAACTTCGGAGTATTTTTTAGCTAAATCAGCAACATCTAGTGCCACTTCATCACTAAGAAAATATTTGTCAACAGTAACTCCTAAACCAGTGATAACACTCTGAATACTCATAATGTCATTAGGGTCATCGCTAGGACTTCCGTCATCATTCCTCTTAGTAAATACCATTTTACCACTTTTAGGGTCTATTCTAGTCACTGAATTATTTAAGTCTGTAAAAGATTGAATCTTTTTCATTTGATCTATCTCTATCTGACTAGCTACACCCTCGTCTATTCTTTTTTTAGTTTTCGTAAAAGCATCTTGAGCTGTCTTAACAACAGTTGTAAAAGTTTTATTACTATCTAATAGATTCTGCTTAAGCATAGTAAATTCAGCAGGATTCATTTTTCCATTTTTCATTGACTTATACCAAATCAACTCTTGCTGTTTAGCTTGCTCTGCATTACTTAAATATATTTCGTTTAAGGTTTTATTATCTCCTATATTTGGAGTGTCAAAAATATTCTGAGCAGCCCTATGAGCGTCTTCTAATTCCTTCTTTGCAGTGGCTCTTCTAGTGTTTTCATCATCTAATTTTTTATTAACATCAGTACCTACCTTATTCCAGTCTATATAGTCTGAATCCTTTCTTTCTGCGTACCCATAATATTCTGCCATTTCTTAATAATTTATTTTGTTACAGGATTTCCAAACATGTCTAGATAAGGATAACTAGTTATAGCTGGTAAAGCAAAGGGGTTAATTCGGGTTGATCCGTCAGGATAGAGAGTAAAACCTCCACCACCTAATTGATTAGGGTCTATTGGAGAATTACTTCCGTCAGGATAGAGAGTAAAACCTCCACCACCTAATTGATTAGTAGCCAATGCTGAATTACTTCCGTTAGGAATAGTAAAACCTCCACCACCTAATTGATTAGTAGCCAATGCTGAATTACTTCCGTTTGTTATTGGGGTTTCTCCTTTGTCTTGAAATAAAGGAACAAAAGTCTCCACACCTTTTACAAGTGCATCTCCTCCTGACTTAATAGATTGTGCAATAGCAGCGTTTCTCGCTTGCTGAGCATCTCTAGATGCTAGTTGAGCACCTTCTGCTGTTTTTAAATCTAAAGTAGCTAATTTAGTAGCTATATTTGAATCTTCTTGTGCTGAAAGCTGGTCTAACCTTGCTATATCCTGAGACATAGTAGATGCAATCTGTTGTTGAGCTTTATTTTGTCCTGCAACAACTCTACCTGCTGTTGCTGCCGCACCTCTAGAGCTTCCTTCTCTACCTGCTTCTAATGCCTGAGCACCTGAGCTTAAAGCAGCCTCTCTAGCTAATCTATAAGGTTCTTTAGCAATAGATAGCTGATCCATATAATTAACGTCTATTTCTTTTTTTGCGTCTGATATAGCCTGAGTAGCTTTAATATCGGCATCTTCTTTTAATCTTTTTTGTTTAGCTGCTTGACCAATAGACATTCCCATTGTTCCTAAGTTTACTACTACACCTGCTGCTGCTACTGCTGTTGCTACTGCCATATTATATTATTTTAATCATCTCTTTAGTATAAGAATCACCTTCTGTATACCCTAATTTCTTGTAAGTCTCAATAAGACCATTGTGCTTTATTAAAGCGTAAACAAATTTTGCTTGTAGTTTATTTTCACAAATACTAGTTAGCTCTTCTATTAAAAAACTTATAGCTTCTTTCCTGTTAGGTTTTTTGTTATATGTTTTACTTGATATTATCCAATCAACCCAAGCCACTTTTGAATTTGTGCTGTACAAATATCCTGCACAAACTGGAGTATCTCCATCATAAACCATTAAGCCTCCAGTGCCATTCTCAGGAAGAAAATCTCTAGGTGGAGCTGGCCATCCCCAGTCTTCCCACCATTTTACAAGTATTTCATCGTAATCTTTTTCTTCTAATATTCTAATTTCAAATTTCATATAATGCAAATATACAAAAATTTACGGATAACTCTTCATTATCTCTGATTCAACTGCAAATAAATTTACTTCAGTCGTTTCATCATTAGTCATGTCAAAAATACAGTAGTGTCCTAACACTCCGTGAGATTCTGCAACAGCATCTTTTAAAAACATAAAATACTCAGTTGTCGACCCTGGTGGTATAGGAGTAGGAGGAGGAAGTGGTGGTGTCGGAGGGCTTATATCTACAATAACTTGATTAATTCCTGCTGGTAAATCTACATTTACAGAAGTTACTGTACCTGCCCATTCCGGTGTTCCTGGAACTATTGGTGAAGCACCTGTTACAAAGTAAAAGGCATCTCCAACACTTAATATGCTACCTATTGACGTTAACGGAGAAATTGAAAAATCTATAGTTGCTGTAGTAGCAGTTAAAACAATATTTGATGAAGTTCCTATACCATTTAGTGAACGTAGTGCATATTGGTCTAGTGTAGCAGGATTACTTCCTGAATTTCTAACAAAAGCATACCAAGACGACTCTTTCTTTTCAAAGTAAGGTGCTTTAACAAATCCTGAGTTCTGTAAATCTGTTGATAAAGTAACACCCCAAGAGGAGTCTCCCTCTAAGTTTATAGTTTTAAATAACTTATTTTCTAAAGGAGACTGATTAAATACACTCTTCATTGTAGTGGTGTATTGTATCCCGTAGAAGTTATTCCTAACAGCATTTACGTTATGCCTGTAAAGATTTCCTCCCTTAAAGGTATAGAAATAATTATTCATACCAATCATCCAATCTGGAGAAAAGGAATAAAATGAAGGAAATCCTTGCGCGCTATCAGCGTATGTTATAGTGTAATTTGGCATATATTTTTATTAAGGACAGGTTTGACATTCTTGAGCTGGTAGTAGTACACCATTTAATTGCTCCCTTGAGATGTTACTATCCGAGTAAAATCCATCAGAGGCTAGTGTTGTTAACTCTGAATCTATGAAGACAGCCGTAGCTTGTAAGAAGGTTTTAGCGTCTATGTAATTTATTGCGTTAGTTGGCATGTTATTTTATTTTATGATGAGCATCCGCATCTTGTGTAAGTAATTGTTACCCCTTCTACAATATCTGTAGTCGTAGGAATAGACCTTGAACATATAGTTTCAACTCTTCCATTTGAAATAGTACCCTCAGCCTCTAGCCCTGTAGTGCAGTCTAAGTAGTCGTATAACACTACACCTCCACTGTTGTTTAGTATCTCATACTCTGAGCATAGCTCAGTACAATCATAACCACAACAAGCATCAGCAGCATCTACCGTTGAATGAGATAGTAGAAGTGAACTCTTGTCCCTTAAATCCCAAATCAAATAAAGATTTTCTCCTACATTTTCCTCTGCAGGCATCATAAAAGTAGCAGACACAAATTCATCTGTTTCAACTGGGTTTAAGGCTACCGAAGCATTTTCAAGAAGTAACATCATATCTGTAGAGTTATTCTCATAAACCTGAGAAGACCTTAGATACATAAACCTGTTTGTGTTTACGTCAAAACTGAAAGAACTATTGCTATTTTTCTCTACAAACAAAGTAATATCTGAATTGTCAGTAGGTACTGAAGAAGCTCCTTGAGGCCCTGTAAACTCATCGTATAAACTTAATGTTGGATTCCCTGCGTAGGTTACAAAAGGAACATCCGTTGATGATACTGGTGACTCAACTATTCCGTCAACATAGCTAAATCCTAATCTAGTTGGTGTTAATATAGGACTTCCAGGGTTAGGAGAATAAACAATCCATCTTACGTTAATATTGTTAGGGTCTGGGCATCCTGTAACAACCTCTAATCCAGTCGCTACACCTGTACTAATTACAGTTATGTCAAACTTAGTTTCTCCAGTTAGACTCTTTGGTATACTTATATTTCCCGATGTAGATACAGGCCCTGATGTGTAAGTTGTTGAGTTGTAAACAACATTAATGGTTACAGTTCCTACCATTCCAGCAGGAATATTCCATTTCACGTCAGTATATCCAATTATAGTACCTACGTTTATGCAGTAGGTGTAATCATTTCCTGATTGAACATTAAAGGTTCTGTAGTCCTCGCAGTCTAAACACTTAACCTCAGCAGGAAGTAGTACATCGTTTGAAGACAGTACATACTCGTTCATGTAAGGGTCAAACCCTCCTAGCTTCTGAGTGTTAAAATCATTGATGAACAAATCCCTAAACCAAGAACGCATACCCTGCTCGGATATTACTTTAACTTGGTCTCCTGCAGCCTCATCTGCACCCTTCATTTGTATCACAGCTCCTCTCTTTGCGTCAGTAAAGAATTTATCGTATCCCCACTTAACATAACTCTCAGGGTTATGGCTAATACCATACTCCTCAGTCTTCGTTACTTGCTGACCTAATACTTGAGGAATAGAAGTTAAAGCACTTCCACCGCCTGCATCAGAAAGAATATTCTTGCCTGCCAGTACATAAGAAATCTTGTCCTCCTGTAGTACTAGTACGTTTGTTTGTTTTCCGTCAAGAATCTGAATTTTTCCAAAAGAATCCTCTAACGGTTTAAAGTTAAGTAGGCCTAGGTTAAACTCGTTCAGCTTGTTTACATTAGTTTCATCATTATAAACGCCACTGTAGGTAAGGTCTGCAAACCTGTGAGCTTCTTTGTAATCCTCTGCAGAGACAGATAAAACCCTGTTTCCTAAGTTAAACTGCTTTCCTGTAATAGAATCTAAAGCCTTATAACTCTCAGCTCCGTTTCCAAACATATAACAGTTATAGAAATCAGTGTCTATAATCGCTGACTGTAAATTTGTTTGATTTTGAACATTACCCTGGTGGAATCCATTTGTTATTGGAAATGATTCGCTTGACTCATAAAATACGTCTGGCAAAGCGTCCAATGGTTGTGTTTCAAATATTAAAGAAGACTCAGGTAGATATATTTGCAATGAAGCCTGACCGTTAGCCTCTCCATTCTTAGTTGTTGAACACGCATTAGTACCTGTGATTACCAGCTCTAAATATCCTGTTGAACCTCTGTAGAAATACCAATTATTAGTACAAAGAGAAGGAGCAGCAGGTGATGTTGTATGAATTGCTGGATAGAAAACATTATTAGGTATACATTGAGAATTTCCGGCAAAACCTGTTCCTCTTACGAAACTGCTTGATATACTATCTCCTACAAACCAATCGTACATATTATTGTAGTCAGCAGTAGAAGTGAATGTTTCATCATAAGTAAAGCTTCTTTCCTCGCATTTTTTCTTTCCAAACGTACCGTTTCTCTTATACCTAAACTTTATTTTAATTATAGAGTTGATAGGAATAGCTATGTCTGTATGAGTAGTTCCGTTAAAAGTACTACATCTCAACTGAGTAAAACAGTAATTATTTTGTCTATTAGCGTTAGTAAAGTTTGAAACAGAATGAACGGCAGAAGGAACGAACTGAGCACTAAAGTCATCCGAAGTAATCTTCATATATACCCCTGCTGGAGGTACAACCCCTGTCGTTGTTGTTATGAAGTTTGATGACTGTGCCTTCTTTTCTAGAACAGTGGCTGTTACGCACTCGTTAATAGCTCCACTAGTGTCAGACTTAACAGTGTACCTGTCTCCCTCCTCTACTTTTCTTGCGTTTTCGCCCTCTAACAGAAAATATATGTTATTAGTTCCATCCTGAATCCAATAAAATTGAGCGTAAATTGTTTCGTACCCTTGTTTGTCTGGCTTTATTAAAAACTTATACCTAGTCGCCCAATATGGTGGCTTTTGTATGCTTGGTATTGTAACCTTAATGCTATTTTTACTGTCTGAATATTCACAAGGAACATGCTCTGTATTCCTGTTACTTACCAAAGCTGTAGTTGAACGATTAAAATCGTCCATGTAAGCTATTGCTATTTCGTACCCCCTATTGCTATGAAGACTTTTTGAGAATCCACCTGTAGAATAAGCTCCTTCTGCTTCATGAACTCCGTAATATTCGTAAGCGTATGCCCCGGTTGGGTTGTTTGCATCAGCAACGTATTGAATAGCAGGAAATTTAAAGCTAATAAAATTACTAGAAGGCGTTGAAAATACTTCTATAGGCTGACCGTTTGCCGTTATACCACTTGCATACTTAGTAAGAGTAGCTAGAATAGGAGAGTTACAGTTATATATATCTGTAAACGTAGTTCCACTACAAGAAGTTGGGTTTGTAGGGTCGTAAACAGGAAGTATGTTTGATGTAGTACCTACCTTATCTAAAAACTCTGTACTTGAAGCTAAATCATAAACAGATGTATAGCTTCTAGGAAGAGTAAATAGCAGAGATACTTTGAACGAGCTGGATGCAGTAATAGGAATTGTTCCAGAACTAAAAACTCGTAAGAAAGTTATGTCAAACGATATAGAACTACCTGCCACCATATAGTTTACACCTGCACTTGGGTTTAATACGCTTAAATCAAAGTCAACAATTCCTTTATAATAAACAACAGTCCCCGGGGCTGGGTCTATATTATAGTTTGTAAATCTTTTGGTATATGGAAAAGTGTAGCCAGTAGAAGTGCTTCCTGTTATTAATTCAGTATAGTACTCTAATTTTAGCTTATTTCCGGATACATCAATCAAGTCGTACCCCTCTGTGTAGTTACCATAAACAAGTCTATTACTCATAACCGTCTGAGCCTTAGCAAATCTAGGTACATTATCGTAAAGCCTTAATATCTCAGAAGAAGGAAGTATTGTATAAATCTTACTGTTGTCAAATGTATAAGTCCTAGATTGGTTATCTCCCCATCCATTATCTACTTTGTCCAGCTTCTCTATCACCCTAATTACTGGGTCGTTAGCATCCTTAAACAGTAAATCTATACCAACAACCAAATCTCCTCCTGTTTGAAATGTAATGATGGCTGCGTTAAACTTATTCTCCATTCCCTCATTAAGTACACTCTCTGCACTTAAAAAGAAATCTTTAGGCTCAAACGCAGGTTGTGAAAATTGAGATGTAGCAGAGTATTCATTGTTTGCGTACCTGTAACGGTATCCAAAGCAGATAAACCTATCCTCCATGTAATTAATGTCATTTCCTATGTCAATAAGACTAACTGAAGGAGATGTAAGCGGTGCTTTCTTGATTACAAGTAAAGACTCATCGCTAAATGTATCTACATTTGCAAGAGGAAACGAATAGCTATTATCTACGTCAATCCTTCTAGGAGCGTTGTAGTCATCTGTAAAGAACAATAGGTTTTCAACCAAAGAAACCCCTGTTATTAAATACTCAGGGTTGAAGTTTAAGGTGGTAATTATACCAGCTCCAATGTTATTTAAAATACTTACAACGTGATAGTTTAAGAAGGAAGTCTTAGTATCAAATGATACTATCAAATCAAGTTTTCCACTAGCTCCCACTGTAAATGTTGGGTCATGAACAAACCAAAACAGTCTTTCATTTGCTCCGTCTTCAAAAGCTCCAATGCATCTAGCGTTAGCACTCAGTGGAGTACCATCTATATACTTAAGGCTTGTCAACGGAAGGTTTCCTAATGAGTTCTCTATCGATCCAACATTATTTCCCTCCGTAGAGTTAACCCTTACGTTTAATGCATCAATGTATTCACCGTCCTGCATAAGACGTACATCGGTAGACTTATTCATCTTACCCTTGGTAAAGCTTTTAGTTATATTCGCCATATTATTTTATAATCTTATTCTGACCTCTCATATTCATTAAAAGTCTTCCGGGATGTATATTGCTGATTCTGATTTTTGCGTTCCTTAGAAGTGCTGATTTGTCCTTTTTAGCTCTATTTACTACATACTCTTGAACTCCTAACTTGGAATTTAGTATAGAATATCTAATATAAGCGTAAATAAACTCCTCAAACATCTTGTTTACACTAATGCTTGATTCATCTCCATTCTCCATTCCATCTGAAACGTATTCTAATACACATAATTCACCTGCCATACTAGAGCTAAAGTTAATTACTCCTGATTTTTTATCTATAGTAAATGTAGGGTTTACATTAGCTGTTTCAGTATTTAAGCCAAATCTTGCTCCTATTGAGTAATCAAAGTACCAATCACCATCAATATTGTATCCTGATTTTCCGTTATAAGCTCCTCCACCCATGTAAATGCTTTTCTTAGTTCCTGCTATTCTATCCGTGTCCAAGAAAGAAAACTGAGGTTTTAAAACATTTCCATTGATATCAAAAAGTATTCTGTAGTTATTATCCTGAAGATAAGCGTCAGAAGATGTTGCTTGAATATTTTCTGTAAGTGGTCTTAATACTCCTCCTGAATATAAAGACACTCTAACCCAATTTACATAGTCAGGTGGTAATACAAATCTAAGTAAGTCAGATACATTAAGCTCTAACGCTTTAATTTCTTTAAACGCATCGTAGTTTAATTCTTGTATCCCTCTCTTAGCATGAAATAAAACCTTATACCTCTCTTCGTTATTAATTAATGAGTGGTTTCCAGCATACATCACCATAAAGTTATTTACTATGTCCTTAAGTGTAACGTATTGATAAGAGCCCCAGTTTTCATTTTCTGGTAGTGCTCCTCCGTTCTCGTAGTATTGATATTGTGATATATATGCCATTATGCTTCAGTTTGGTTTGCTTGTTGTTCTTCTGCTTGAGCGAATTGTACTATTTGAATTTCTCTTATAGACATTCCTGCGTATTGAAGTATTCTTGTTACTAATGAAACTTCATCATCTAATGTAAGTTCAAAATCTTGGTAATCAGATCTAGTTGAATCAAATGCAGGTTCTCCATTTGGTAAAAGGATGTAAGTCCACTTTGGTTCTTTTGGATATCTAATATACTGAGCTACAACTCTTCCAGGTTCAATAATTGTTTTAGGGAAAAGACTCATAAGTATTCCTTCCTCTGTGTATACAGGAAATATCTCAGAAGGTGCTGTAAACGAAGTGCTGTTAAGCATTGTTATTTTACTATGGTTTACTTTCTCCGCTTCGTTCTGTACTGATAAAAATATAGAATAATCTTGAGGAGTAGCCGTGAATATATCTGCATCTAAAGATAAAACATTGTCACTTACTATAGAAATTACCTCTGCTGAGGTATAAGTAGTCGTGTTAACTACAATATCTCCAATAGCTACAGTAGCTGTAAAAGTAGCTGTAGAGTCTACTAATTCATTAGGAGTACCGGAAACAGAAGTGTTAGCACCACTGGTTCTAAACTTTTCATAAACAAGAGCTTTGTTTATTAAATAATAATCATCTCCTGTAGTTGTAGCAGAAGGCAATAGAAATTTATTAGAAGCTCCATAGTGCATATAACTTGTTACACTAAACATATCTATAACCTCTTCTATCCCTTTTGTGATATCTGCATACCCTGTTCCTGAAGAACGAGCATTTTCTTTATTTATTTGTCTATTATACTGATAAAAATATTCGTTAAATAAATCCATCTGAGCTTGTTTTGAAAACAAGTTGAAGTCTGATGGAGAAATATAACCGTAGTTATTTTTATTAAGTATAGATAAAACTGTGTTTCTAACTGAATTTATCATCTTTTACGTTTTTACAAAGATAAGCAAAAAAAAAGAGTAGTCCTTTTACAGACTACCCTAATTAGTTTTAACTTTTATTTAATATTAAAGATTGCTTTCCAACATCTTTAAAGATTCTATTCCATCGTCAGTTTGTAAATATGAAGTTACGCTATCAATAGCATCACCTCCAAATGGAACTGTAAGCATTCTCTTTTTATTTGAAGCTGTATTATACCATACTTCAGTCTTGTTTTTTCTGAATGTAAGTAGTCCTCCGTCAAAGAAAGATTGTGCTTGAGATTTTAACTTCAAAGAAGAGTCATCTAATATATCTAAAAATCCTTCCGGATCTTGTTTTGCATAAATTAATAAATCCCTTTTAAGTTCTTGTGTAGTGATTGTAGAAGATTTATGCCCAAATAATACTCTGCTTACTATCTCAATCTGATCTAAATCTAATTGTCTAGCAGCTACAAGTGCATCTACCTCTACGTTAAGTCTTTCAACTACTTCTGAAGCATCTTGTTCTTCATCAGCTTCTTCATAAGTAACTCCATTTCCAGGATGATACTCTAAAAATTCTTGTAATACAGGATTAGTTTTTTGAACCATCAAAAGACCATCCTCAAAAATAATAGGCTCTAGTATTGCATTTCCATCCTGCTCATCTTCAAATGGTGATTTTTGATTTCTAGCATATCTTAAAGGTCTATTCTCATTCTTTTCTTCGTCATACCATAATAATGGTTGTCTTGAAGAACCTCTTGTAGAAATCATTAATGATAATGGGGCTGCATCAGCCAATAATCTGTATACTTTATCCTTTGGTGTTTTTTTGTTTTTCATTTGATATAATTTTTATTTGATTTATAATAAAAAAATAGAGGTCGCAAATTGCGACCCCTACCTTTAGTTTTAAACTTATGCTTGTTTGAACAAGAAGAAGTTGTTTGCACCTAGTGTACATACAGCTCTTTCAGACAAGAAGTTTACTTCCATAGCATCTAAATCGCTATTTGAAGCACCACCTGCTGAACCTGTCATCCATGTCTTGTAACGTCTGTCTTCAGTTTCAGAAGCTCTGTATCTAACGTGTAAGAATGGTCTCTTAGCATTTTTTCCTAAGATTTGGTCATAAACAGTAGTAGAACCTGCAGGAACTAATAGTCCGTTGACTTTACCATTTGTTAATCCACCTCTCATTGTTGGGTCATTCAAGTATTTCCAATCTGACTTGTAGAAATCATACCCTCTTCTGAATCCTGTGAATCCTAAGTTAAGAGCCATGTCCTTGTCATTATCGAAAAGACCGTAAGAAGTACCATTTGTACCGTAAGAGTTCTGACCAGCTAACATATCATCGATAGCAAAACCAAATGCTCTATCTAAGAATAATACATTCTCTTCAATAGAACCTTGCTTGTCTAATCTTTGTACGATAGTATCCCAATCAGATAATGCAGCTGGATTAGTTCCTGCCCACACGTTTCCTCTGTTACCTACAGTGTAGAATACACCTTCAGAACCTTTGTTTCCTACGTTACCTGTAGCTGCAGCAGCCCCTGAACCAGTCGCAGCAGGAACAGCTTCAATCATTGCTGTCTCTAAGTAATCATCGAATCTCAAACGAGTTTCGTGCTCAGACTTCATGTACCAGTAGTATCCTGAAGCTCCGTTTTCAGTAGTTACTTCAATCCATCCAATTTGAGCCATATCAGAACCTGATACTGCATACTTATCTTTTAAGATAATTGGAGAGTTTTCGAAGATTTCATCATCTGCTTCTAAAGAACCTACCATTCCTGTAGTTCCTTTTTTGAATTCAGAACCGTAGATGAACATTTCGTAAATGTTTCCTACGTTATCATTTGTCATACCACTTGCTTCGTAGAAAGCCACCTCGATAACACCTGTAGCAGTATTAACAGAAGTTACGATTGCTTTGTTTACTGTAGCAACTGTACCTACGATAGTTTTAGGCGACAACATGATTGTTTGTCCAACTCTTACAGCAATACCTCCAGTACCAGGTACTAAAGTATCGTTAATTGTAAATACAGCTGTATCTTGTGTCGTTATCACTGTAGTTGTACAGTTTACATATTTTGTGTGTAGTCTTCCTTGCTCTGCCCATTTGATAAGGTCTGAGTTAGAAGGCATTTCAGCTCCTACCATTCTTAAGAATGAAGATACTGATCTATTACCATATCTTTCGAATTCTTTCTCGTAAGTATCTGGAAGATACTGATTCAAGAAATTGAAGTTAGTAATGTAGTTTGTTGATAGGGCAACTTGCTCTGCACTTGGCTGCAAGTTAAACCCTGGTGACGCTTGTACTGACATAATTTTTGTTTTTGTTTTTTGTTAATGTTTATTTTTTACTCCTAATCTTTAATCCACGACCCGAGTCGTTACTTAAAGACCTTACCTGTGTTCCTCCTTTTGAACTGACTTCTCCGGTGGTACGTTCAGACATGTTAATGTTTTTCATTGTCTTCATCATTCCATCCTTTGCAGTCGACTTGCCTTGATCATAAAAGAACTGGGCAAACTTCTCAGGATTCATCGCGACAGCTAACGACTTGTGGTATCCTCTAGCATTACTAACCATTCCATTTTCATCCAAAAACTTTTTAATAAAGTTCTCTGGATTAGACTGTATTTTTTTTAGTTCTGCAGCATCTCCGGGATTAAAAACAACTGAATTATCATCTAATTTAAACTCAAAACCTTTGAACTCATTAGAAAACACCTCATCAGTCTTTTGTGAAAACCACTCAGACTTACGCTGATTCTCCTCCTGTGTAGTCTTCGCTGACTCTACATATTGCTTGTACTCTTGATACCCTTCATCTTCACTTAAAGAATTAGAAGATCCGCTTGACTCAAGAGGAACTTTATATTTTTCTTTTTGCTCGTTGAAAAATTTCTTAGCTTTAGCAACAATTTTTTTCTTTTTAATTTTTATTTTCTTGATGTCTGACTCTTCATCATAATCTTCGTCATAATCAAAGTCTTCCATCAATGAATCGATATCGTCTTCGTCTAAACCTTCTTCGGTAGACAGAAGATAATCCTTTAGTAATTTATCATCACTAACAGAATCAATGTCTCTGTTTAATTTAACAAAGTCATCAAGACCTCTTCCTGTTTCTTTTTTATACTTATAGTAAGCAGCTACATCGTCTGGAAGTTCTTCAGCTTCTTCTTTAGCTGCGTTAATCTCATCCAATGAAGATAACTCTCTTCCGTATTTATTCTTAATAAATGAAAGAATATCCTCCTCTCTTAATTCAGCAGAAGGAGATTTCTCTTCTTCAGTCGCTACTTCATTATTTACTTCAGTTTCTACTTCAGTTTCTACTTCGACTTTTGCCTCGGTAGTCTCGCTGTCTACAAACTGGTCCTCGTGCTTTTCCAATAGTTCATTTTCAACTTCTTGCATTGACTTTGTTTCTATAGGCTTTACTTCTCTTACTTTAATTTCCATTGTTATTTGATTTTATTTGCAAAGATACATAAATTTTATTATAACTATCTAGGATTGAACTCAGCGAAGTCGAAGCCATCAAGGCTGTCTTCGTTAGATTCAAAATTGACAGGTGGTAAATTATTTTTTCTTTGCTCGATTAATTTTGATTGTTGTGTACTCTGTTGGCTTATTCTTTGGGATTTAGCATCCTCCTTCATAACCTCTTTATCTTTTACAGCATTAACTTCTACTCCCTTAAGCTGCATCTGTAAAGAGAACTCTTTATCCATTAGCTCCACTTTCAAGGAAGCTTCGTTTTTAAGCTTTTCAATGTCAAAAGCAGTTTCAGCTTGTTTAACTTGTATTTTCCCTTGAGTTTCAGCTTGTATCTTCTGCATAGCTGATTGAGCAGCAATTTGCTGAGACTGTTGTTGTTGAGCAGCAACCATAGACTGTTGTTGAATCTGCATCTTTTCCTCTCTGTCTTGCTTCTTAATACGCTTCATTTTTAGAAGCTGATTAGCTAACTTGAGATTTCTTAATTCTCTAATATCAATAGCGTCCTCAAGATTAATATCTCCTTTAGATAATGCTATCTGAATATTTTGTTCTAATTGTTGTCTTTGTTCTTCATCAGGAGAAATTTCAACAAAAATACCAAAGTCATAAATGTACAAATCAGAAATCTCCCCTAATATATTTACATTATACTTCCCTATCTTATTTATAAAGTCTTCCTTGAAGTCTGAGTATTCTAAAATATCAGCAACTCTATAAGTTAATGCTTGAGCTAAAGATTTATATAAGTATAAACCTCCTTCAAGAATATGTCTTGTTGCTGTGTTTGAATTTAAAGCTGCTAGCTTCTGAACTCCTACTAAAGCATTTGAATCTGGAGTAGAACCATCTCTAGCTTCATTCAATCCTGTTACAGCTCTAATCATATCTAAGTAATGATTATAACTTCCTGTAAGCATTTGTAATTTACTAGCTCCTGAGCTAGATGTAAGTTGTTGAATTGGAACTCTTGCGTTGTTAAACTCTCCGTCTTGAGTATAAGACCTACCAATAACAGAACCTGTTTGGAAGTATAGCCTTAATGCATCCTCCGGATTGTATGCAGCTCCTGTACCAAGGTCTACCTCGTTAAGACCATCTGCATCGATGAATACTCCGTCAGGAACAACCTTAGCAATTACTTGCTGTATTTTTAAATGAGTAATTTGTATTAAATCTGCAAAAGGAATCATCCTTCTAACTAAAGACTCAATACTACCTTTATACATTCTTGGAGCACAAGCCACATAGTTAGGAATAGCGTGCTGAGCTGAAGACTTTGGTCTTACCATATTCTCAGACATTTCCCACTTAAGCATAATGTTAGTACCCATAACCATAACTCCCTCATACCAAACGTCAATAGTTTTAGAAACCTTCTCAAACTGAGCGTCTTCCATCATTTCTTCAGGTGGATTGAAGCTATCATCCTTCTCTATCATTTTAACATTTCCGTTATCAGAAATCTTTTTCTTATAGACAATCTTTTTGGTAGTCTTATAGTTAAAATAAAGAAGTGTAGCTGTATCTCTTAGAAATATATCGTTATCATGAAACTGAGAAACATTATAATGGTCATACCAGCTTTGGCTAGATTTAGATATTGTCTCCAGCTCTTCTTTCGTTATTGTAGGGTCAATCTTAAATAGCTCAGTAATTGGAACAGTTTTAACTTCACCCCAATAAAAACAATCTTTAAAATGAGGGTCTTCAGTATAGCTGTAAATTACATTAGCAGGGTCAACATAAGAAATCTTTACTCCTTCTCCTGAAAGAAACTCATGCTTTGCAACAGATATTCCTATTACAGTAGCATCGTAATCAAGTCTTTTCCTTGTATCATCATAATGATTTTCATCAAATATAGTATTGATAGCCGTCTCTTCTGCAATTTCTATTGCAGGCTTATAGTTAAGCTGCATATAAAGAGATAGTTCTTCATCTGTTTTAGGAAGCTCATCTGGATCCATAGTAAACGGATCAACTCCTGAATCTTTTTGTATTTGTTCCAACACAGGTTTAGCAATCATCTGACCTTCAATATTGTCTTGAAAAGAACCTCTCTTCTCTTGAGACATTGCGTCTTGAGAGTACACTTTAACTTTGAATAATCTATCAGACATTCCGTTAACCACAATGTCTACAAATTTTGGTAGAATAGGTACGGGTGTCCAATCAAGATTTAGATAAGACAAATCTCCATCAACTGATAGTTCATTCTTATATTTTGATACTGACTGTTCGCCTCTTGCGTACAATCTTAATCTTGCAAATTCTTTTTTTTGGTTATAAAACCTTGAACTTGACCCGTCGTTTTTAAACCATTCATATTGAATAGTCTGACCTACCATTAGCCCGTATTCAACAGTTTTTTTCTCTTCATCTGAAGCGAACTGATTCGGGAAACTTTGAGGATTTACTGATATCTTTACTTCTTTCATCTAATTATTTGGCTACGATTTCCATCATTACTATACCTTGCAAAGGTAATGCTTATTTTTGACTCTTGTTTTTGAGGTGTATATAATGTCTTTTGACAAGCCATTACGGCTAATCCAGAGCTAATAGAAGCATCATGCTTTGTTCTGTTATTAATATCAAACTTTGCCCAATCTTCCAATGTTCTATTAAATAACATAGAGCCAACTTCATCACTAGGTCTATAAGTTCCATCTAAATCAAATCCAACGTGTTTTTCTATATATGACTCTATAGCGGCTGCGTGAGCTTGTTTTATATCTTCAGACGAGTTAGGTATCCCTCCAAGCTCTTTCTCTGTCTTAGATAGCTTATTATATATCTTATCAGGTCTGTTCATAGAAAACCCTCTATACCCTCTATTCTTAAAATGATATAAAAGCCTCGGCTTATTATTCTCTGCAAGTATCGGCATACCATAAAACACACAAGCCATAAGGACATCTTCAAAGAATATCTCTGCTGTCTGAGGTCTAGCTATGTACTCTAAGAAAAATTCATTACTAGGAGCTTCATCCATACTAAACATAGTAAGTCCGTGAAGAGAACCGTTAGATCCACCGCCACCAACAGTACCTGATATATCGTAACTATCACAACCAAAAGCTCCAATATGTTCGTTTCCTGGATATTTTATTCCATTCTTGGTTATCATGTTGTTTTGTAAATGCTTATTAGGAGTCCAACCAACATAAAACCTTCCTCTTTTATCAGGGCTAAATATAACCTCTGTATCTTGAATTCCATTCTTCCAATGGAAAGACCCTCTAGTAACGTGCCTATCAGTAATTAAAGATTCGTTATAATCTACCTGCTGATATATCTTAGTAAGATTAAATAATGACTGCTTACTTTCATCTCTAAATGCGTGAGATTCCGTTCTTGGAAACTGTCTATAAAATTCATTCAAAGCATCCGGGTCACCCTTTAGTGAATCCACCTCTGCGTCCCAATAATCAATAGCTCCAATCTCTATCATCTCACCATCAGCCCCCAACAATGGTTTTTTAGGATTTCTAAATACAGGCATTCCATGTATATCAATGAACCCTTCCATATTCCACTCCATAGGAATAAAAAGAGAATACATGCCACTTTTTGTCTGTCCGTTTTTATTTCTGGAAGTAACTGACGAATCCTCGTATAACTTTTTAAAATTATCTCCACCTTTACTTAATGCATTGGATGTTGAACCCATCATACACTTCCCTATAACTTTACTACCTAATCTAAGACAGGTTTTAGTTACACGCCAGTTGTTTAAAATATTGTTTGGCTTAATCCACTTTCCTGATTCATCATGAACTAATAAAAGTAACTTCTCTCCATCATAACTGTTATCGTCTGTATTCTTCCAGTCAATAGTAGTATCAAGTCCTTCAAAACTTTCTTCAGCTATAGTAGCCATATTCTTTTTAGTAATCTTAGACGCAGGAACTCTAAATGCTAATTCAGTTTTTGGTTTATCCATTCCATCCTGGATAGGTTTAAAAAAGAAAGGAAGTCTATTGGATATAGGAACTACCTTATCCGTAAACATCTTCTTTGCATCAGAACCTGTCTTTGATAATATCCCAACCCTTGCATCTGTAGCTAGTGTTCCTGTATTTACACATTCAGAAGAACCCATAAAAGAAAATCCAGAACGTCTAATTTTTAGATACGACATTCCAAAAGACCTTTTATCAGCTTTACAAGCTTCCCAAAATATGAAAAATATTCTGTTTGCTTCTCGGTAATCAGGATAACCAACATCTATATTTGTCCATTGAAGGTACATGTAATGAGAACCTGTTATGTAGGTAGACTCACCTTTATTCATAAACCAATAACCTAACTCTCTATTATCAAATTCAGTCTCAATATATTCAACCCACTTATCTTTGAATGAACTGTGCATATCATTCCATTGAAATATAGACTTTATTTTAAATAATTCTCTTGGTAATTCTTCTCTCTCCCAATATTGTTTTTCAGGTTTAGTGCTTCTCATATTAGCACGCAAAGGCTTCATAGGAAGACCTATGACTAACCCACTAACACTAATAATATCACCCAATGTTCCGTCACGAGATATTATCACTATGTCATATTCCTGGTTATATCCGTAATTCCAAGAAGATTTTTTATTCTTTCTCTTAATTACCGAATCAGATATATAGTCCTCTAGGACTGTATATAATTTAACCTCTAGCTCTTTTTTCTGCAAATCCACTTGTACTAGGTTTAGTTTCTTTTTTATCAGACTCTTCTCTTAAATTATCCTCCTCAATATCAATTCTAGAAAGTATTTCAAACGCATCAAATATAGCTAATTTTTTAGCAGCTGCAGCATTCTTTAATTTATCTGCTGCCAAATCATCTTCAATGTCATATCCAACTATTTTTTCTTGAGCAACTTTTATAAGCTCCTCAACAGCTCTTCTTCCTGCTATTACAAGCTCCAATCTTAATTCATTTGAGTTCTTCATAATTTAATTGTTATATAATTATTTATAAAACATTACATACACCATTCTTCCTCCTTCCCATCCTGTATTAGGATATTTACTATGAAAGTAAACAGAAGGATACATAAGGGCTCGATTAGGTCTATACCCAATTACTGAATGAAGTTCCCAGCTATCTAAGTTATTAGATTCCTCTAAAAGAAACTTGTCAAACTCTTCGTTAGTAAAATCATCAGGTATTTGATATCCCTTTTCCTTATGTTTCCAAAAAGCAGTTCCATGTAGCCCTTTTTTGGTGGATGGAGATATATATAGAACAAGTGCTCTTTCCGGACTAATATCTCCTACATTTGAGTCTGCATGTATTCTCCAATCAGTATCAAAGTCTTCTGTTGCTACTCTAAAAAATCCTAAAAGACATTCTCTTTCAACACCTTCAATGACAGAAATTTTTTTCAATATCATGTCGTTAAAATCCTTATCGCTATTCTGAACACGAAAATCCTTATCTCCTAATGATATTTCTATAAAGTCATTATCTAATAGTTTTTGATATGTCGAATCATAGGTTTCTTTATCTAAAAAATTATCTAAAGTATTTATCATAATTTAATTGTTATTTGGTGATCATAAACTCTATACATAGTCTTTTCATCAACAATAAATTCGTATTCGCTTTCCGGAGTGAAACAAACTTTATCTCCATTAGAAACCCCTTGTGATTTTAGATATTCATTAGGATATCTCATTACCCCCATTAAAGGCTCTTTAGATGTAGCTTTATATATATATGAATCCTGAACTTCTAACGGCTCTACGAAACAATATCTATCGTATGCATTCCATTCTCCATCCTGCTTGTACATGAAGAACTGCTCCTGATCTATGAAGAATAAATCATCTTTAAAAAAGCTTTGACCACTTTTTTTTCTTCCCTGCATATCAAAATAAAACTTAAAAACATTATGATGAACAAGTAAAGTGTCACCAATTTTAATTTTACCTTCATATCCTAATGGCGTTTCTATTACTTCTGCGTAACGATTTGAAAACTTATGGTCTTCTTCTGATGTGCTTGTTATAAACTCAGTACCTGATATTTCTTTTGTGTTGTTGTATCTCTTGCCGTTAAGTGGCTTTACGATAAATTGGAATGGTGATTTCATAGTTGGTGCTTACGAGCCGCAACCAATACAATCTATTTGACTATCTGTTGGCTTGACCCCATTTAATTTCATTTTAATATTGTGGATTTCGTCAGATAATTCTAACTTATCCATCCAAGTCTTCCCCTCCTT
>Ga0208544_10000280_pt1 | contig 42038 bp, 35 predicted proteins | sample DEB08_DNA_9_FD_184526 | JGI IMG/M metagenome (GOLD analysis project Ga0208544, IMG submission 184526) | Aqueous microbial communities from the Delaware River and Bay under freshwater to marine salinity gradient to study organic matter... | ecosystem: Environmental > Aquatic > Marine > Coastal ... | reverse complement strand
AGGTTCTTGGCCAAATATAGTGGATTTTGTTAATTTGCATGATGACAGAACACGAATTATTCGCAGCAGCGTTATCGCTTCCCTGGCCTTGGTACATTAAGCAAGTTGTCTTTGAAGGCAATGGCGAAGACAAGGTGCTTCATATTTACCTTAGCCATCGTCGCCGGGTTAAATTTAGTCATGAGGGCAAGGCTTATCCTATCTATGACCATCAGCAAAGGCAGTGGGAACATTTAAAGTTCTTTCAGCATCGTTGTATCGTTCATGCGGCAGTACCCCGGGTGAAAGTAGATGAGGGGAACGTCAAGTTAGTAGAGGTTCCCTGGGCGCAAGCAGGTAGTTCTTTCACCTTGCTGTATGAATACGATGTATTGAATCTGATAGAGGGAGGGATGAACAATTCGAAGGTAGGCCAACGCTTGGGCATCGGAGCCAAACGGGTCTTCCGAATTGTAAATCGTCATGTAAGTCAAGCCCTGAGTTTGCAATCCCTTGATCCGGTTAAGGAACTGTCAGTAGATGAAACCAGCTCTAAAAAAGGCCACAATTATCTAACCATTTTTGCTGACCGCGAACGCAAAAAAGTGGTTGGTGTAGCTGTTGGTAAAAACTACGAGGCCTTTGCTAATGCCCTGATAGACATGGAAGTACGAGGAGCAAACCGGGAAGAAGTCCGTAGCGTCACTATGGACATGTCCACCTCTTATATTAAAGGAGCAAAAGAGGATTTACCCCAAGCGAGCATTGTCTTCGATCGTTTTCATATTGCCAAGAAAATGAATGAAGCTGTGGATGAGATTCGTCGCCAGGATCAGCGTTCTTACAAGGAACTAAAAAACAGTCGCTACCTATGGTTACGTAACAACAACAAGCTCAAGGAGGACCAGCGGCAGCACTTGGAAGACCTGGCGGTATCACATCCCAATATCGGAACAGCTTATCGCCTCAAGGAGCAACTTCATGCGATTTTCAACGATGCCCAGCACAACTGGCGAATAGCACCACTAAGGGCCTGGATGAAACTAGCTGCGAAGAGTAAATTGGCACCAATTCTAAAGTTCGTAAACATGATGAAAAGGCACTGGTATGGAATTAAGTCTTACTTCAAACGATTAGCCACTAACGCCTACGCCGAGCGGGTGAATCTCAAAATACAGGAGATAAAACGCAGTGCTAAAGGTTATCGAAATCAACATAATTTCACGATTATGATTTATTTCCACCTTGGAGGGCTCGATTTAAAATCCACTAGATAAGGCCAAGAGCCACTCGTTATCCATACAGCTATTTGGAAGTCGCGGGTGCGGGGCATGCATTCTATCCGGGAACGGGCTCGGGAATCACAATTCCCTTGATTGCAGGTCCCATCGACGCGACTCAGGGATGGAGTAACACCGAAATTACTGGAAAGGCTGTTGTGGATCATGTGTTCGAGTTCTTTTTCGAACACCTCAATCTTACCGACATTTAGGTTCTTGAATGGAATCATCACCTCGCTTCCAGTCGGTAAACACAGTGCCTACGATTTCTTTGTTGTTCATTTTGACAACTTTTGATGGATTGCCCCGCTTGTTGATTGTGCTTTGTTCGTGCCACAGGAAGCGAGAATACCTGTTTTAAAGCCAGAATCGCTGACATAGCACGCCTCCCTCACGTCAATGCCCCGAGCAACAAAATGCGCCCTTTCTTTTGCGGGGATAAGGGTGTTAAAACTGTGGGAAAGGGGTACTTCATTTCGGAGTGTGCATCCGCGCAAGCCGACCGGAGGGGGCGATCCCGATTGAATCGGGAGAGCCGTGCGCAGCACCGAGCCGATAGGCGAAGCCCGGAGGGTGGCGACCCCGCCGCGTACGTCTCCGCCTCAAGCGGGGCGTACGCGGCGGGGATGCGCCCCCATGCAACTTATCATGATGATTGTCTGATAGGGGATGCGTTAGCGTATGTTTTGAAAATTAATTGGGTTTTATTGGAAGTATTGAAAAGACGGCGAAATAATCCAAAGTGCTTCCTGCTTTTAGCTTCGCTGATCGTCGCAAGCTCCTCAGAGTTCAAGGATGTAAGAACCGTGGCGTTGGAATAAAAACTTCATGTAGCCCGCTACATTCAGTTTTGATTCCTTAGCCAGAACCTTACATCGTTGAAAAGTAGTTCGCAAAATTTCAAAGCATACGCTTAAAAATAACCGCCATCATGGACCAGACTGCACTCCTCAACGAAGTCACTTACAAGGCCACGCGCAGCAGCGGGCCTGGCGGGCAGCACGTGAACAAGACGAGCACCCGCGTGGAGTTGGTTTGGAGCGTGGAAGCCTCCAGCGCGGTCAGTGAAATGGAAAAGGAGCGACTGCCGACGAATCTGGCCAGCCGCATCAGCAAGGAAGGGCAACTGCTGCTCAGTGCGGAAGATACGCGGAGCCAGCACAAGAACAAGGCCATCGTGACCGCTCGATTTGTCAACCTCATCGCCGAAAAAGGCAAGGACATCCACATCATCGACAACCGCGACCCGCGTTCGCCACAGAACTGATAGTGAATACCTGCTGTTTGCCAGCAAAAGTTGGCAACCAGCAGATTCGCAAGTTGTGAACTAGTTACCCTCAAGCTACTTCACCTGCCTCTTGGTAGGTTTCACTTTGCCTACAGGTCGATTCACTCAAGTTTGCACAAGGGTGTATTGATCATCTCTATAATTTTGAACTTGCAAAACAACTATTCGTAAAACTTTAAAATAACAGCACCATGAAAAGGTTATTCTTTTTTGCTCTAATCATCAGTTTTTCCCTGTTCTCAACGAGTTGCAACCAGGACGATGAGGTAGTACCTGCTACCATAACTGCTGATTTTACGGCGAACCAGTTCGTGCTAGAGGAAGGCGGTAGTATTGACTTTACCGATCTTTCAACGGGCGATCCGACTTCCTGGATTTGGACCTTCGCGGGAGGAGAACCGGCCAGCTCTACGGAGCAAAACCCTACCGTGACCTATGCGGTCGCAGGTACGTATGAGGTGAGCCTAACGGTCAGCAATGGAAACGCAGAAGACACGGAAATCAAAGCGGGCTACATTACCGTTGCTGAAAAAGCAGCTCCCTTCCAGGAACTCTATGACCAGGGGATTGACAGGTACCTGGGGGTATTTACCCCAACCTCATCGTCCGTCACTTCTCCGGGCGTAACAGAACATGTTTTCACGGGGATCGATGCCCCGATTTGCTTCACCGGCAACCAATTCTCCATGTTCACCAGAAATGGCAGCAGCAACAACCTCTTGATCTTTCTGCAAGGCGGTGGTTTTTGCAGTCCCTTTGCTTGTGAAGCTGTTGAGACGGGTATTCCGTTGATTCCCTTTGGAATATTAAGCCCTAATGATCCTCAAAACCCTGTCGCTGATTACAATGTGGGTTATGTGCCTTACTGCGACGGTTCCGGTATGATGGGCGACAACGAAGTGGACAGTGATGGCGATGGCGTAAATGACCGATTTTTCAGAGGTCTTCAAAATTTATCTGCTTCACTCGATGTGATTGCTCAAAACTACCCTGCTCCCGATAAGATCGTGCTCGCAGGGAATAGTGCGGGCGGTTTTGCAGTACATGCCGCCTTACCTTTGGTTCGGAAACTTTATCCTGACGTTCGGATTGAAGTAATCAATGATTCTGGCGTGGGCATTCTTGACCCCGGAGGTATGCAAACGCTTATTGATTATTGGAATGCCGGCGCATTTTTCCCATCGAGCTGCACGGATTGTATCGGAGCAGATGGAAACCTGACCGATTACCACAAATACCAACTGATCCAAGATCCTAATACTCGGATGGCCTACATCAGCTCCAAGCAGGATGCCACTTTTGCGGCCATCATTCAAGGGGGGGGAGCAGCTTTTGAAGCCCAACTGATCGAGGCGGCAGGTGAACTCAACGCAGCGTTCCCGGATCGCTTTAACAGCCTGATCGCGAATGGGGATGAACACACATTTATCCTCTCCAGTTTCAATTACCCAATCGGTGGGACGACGGTGCGGGAATGGATTGCTAATATGATTGCTGACAATGGGCAGTGGGTCACGGAGTCGGATTAATTGAACCTGGCTGCATTCTGAAAAAGTGAGACTCACACTTTTTCAGAATGCTCCATTTAGTAGCACAGCTGTTTTTGGTTAAAAAATTCAAACAACTAATAAAATGAAAAAGAATTTACTTTTAACACTCATCATATTTTTGAGCGTCCTTGCCATGGCTACGGCTCAAACCACGGTGAACTATCCCGCCGGGCCTCTGGCTACTTTTTTTGATGGCGATTTGATGGAGGCGGACTACTGGTCGGAGGAACCGAAAATCCTCTCCGCCGGATTGGGCTTTTGTGATATTGGAGGCATCCCTGTATCTATGATTACCGAAGAAATTGCACAACAAGCAGGAGGCGCCTGGCTCGCTGATATTAATTGTGATACGGCTAATACGTTCACCTTCACAACAACAACGACCCAACAACAGTTAGGCCTGTTTTATATCCTACAGACTCCTTACGGAGCATTGCAAGATGGATCCATTGGCCTGGATGGGCTACCCATCGTGTTCAGTTGGCCGGTGCTGACGAATACCATTGACCTTACGGACTTCCAATTCACCTTGAATACCGGAGAAATTGTGACCCCGCTGGCAGCCAGTTCAAATCCAAATTGGGAGAATAATGAACGAAACTGTGTGGTCGTTTGGGCGGACTGGGGCAACCGATTACCGAGTAGTGACCCCAACGCGCGATTTCCGGTAAGATGTGAAATCGTAGCCGATGATACCCCGTTAACCCTAGTCGGTCCAAATGGGCAGTTGCTGAGTGCGGTGGGCCTTAGCTGGGAAACGGACTCCAGCCCTTATGATGAGAATAATGGCCCACGATTAGTTGGCGCAAAATTGAATTATGTTGGCGACGGTCCTGTTGGCGAAGGCGTAAGTAACTCCATTACACAACAAGCACTGGCCAGCATATTGGCGCCCAACTCTGAATTTGACCTGTACGGGGGCGGTGATTTCAGACTCCGCATGCTGACGACTGGCGGTTTTTCTCCGGATGGGGTACGAGGGGTACTCCCGACCGATTATGAAAAATTCTTTCGAATTCACGTACTGGGAGAAAATGGCGATACGGTATTGATCGAACAAGATAGTGTCGACTATCAGGTTTTGGGCGGTACCTTAAGAGTCATTGGCCTTTCTGATTTAGGCGCCCCGGAAGGAGGCGACGTGGCGTACGACGACTGTTACACCGAAGATCGCGATAATTACATCGATATCATCCTGGTGGGAGATGATGAAGCGGCCCGGAATATTCTATTTCTCGAAATCCCAAGTTTGGAAGGCGGCTATTCGGCTTTTTACAACCCTGGCGGACCCGGAACTACGCCATATCCCGGCGTGTCCTATACGCAACCTGGTCCTCGTGATTTAGAACCGGTTATTATTGCCCTAGATGACCCTATGCGCGTCACTTACAATGTACATCCGGCGATAGATGAAATAAACTTCGTGTCTTACAACACCCTGCAAGTGCCGCTTCTTCCGGAAGGTATCGAATACGATCCTAATCGGGAAGCCTTCCTCGTTTCCTCTGCATTAGGTGGTGCGATTAACCTGATCCGTACGGATGGAAATATATCCAATTTAGTTCCAACGGGGGTATTCAATGGCAATGGTACTTTTGGTTTGCAAATAGATGAACAGAACGACCGTTTGCTGGCCGTGGTTGCCAATGTACAAGACCCCAGAGTCACCCAACTGTTCCGCTTTGATTTGGCGGATGGGGCATTAATTGACTCTATTAATCTGGCATCGTTGCCTGCGGGGCCAGGGCTGCCCTTGAATTTTGTAAATGACGTGGCGGTAGATAATGAAGGTAATGCCTATGTGACCAATTCTGACAAGGGCATCATTTACAAAGTGGATGTGGCTGGTGTAGCCTCCATTTTCTTCCAGAACAATAGTTACACTCCGCCAAACCCATTTACGCAAACAGGTTTTAATGGCATTAAATACCACGAAGACGGATTTCTATTGGTCGTACATAATTTGAACGACAAGATTTATAAAATCATGATAGAGGATCCATCTACCATTACGGAGGTCGACCTGCCGGACGGCTATTTGCGGAGTGGCGATGGTATGTATCTGGATGGGAATGAGCTGGTGGTGGTCAGTAATGCGGCCAATGAGGCTGCTGCCCCCGATGACAGTGACCCACGGGTTCCTTTTGTTACAAAGTTTGCAACCAGTGATAACTGGAATTCTGCCGTACCCGTGGGCGACACCTATGCGAGTGGGGACGTTTTTCCAACAACCGTGGTAAAAGTAGGGGAGGACTATTTTATCAATTATGCTTATTTCAATTACATTGCCTATCAAAACTTCCCTGTAAACTATCTGATTACCAAGGCGAGCTTTGATGTCGATCAACGGTATTCCGGTTCGGCAACGGAAATCCCCAGGGTAAACACCCCAATCGTACCTTTTTCATACGGCGATGAGTACCCGGCTCCTTATTATGCCGGCTGTACCAGCCCGATTGCCGATGGTGTGCCCGATTTAACCGGAGACTGGGTGGAAGCTACCGTTACCATCAACGGAGCAGAGATCGTTCCTCAACCCAATCCTCGTCGGGAACGTATCGAACAGTGCGGCAACCGTATTCTTATTGTCAGTGACGGCGTGCTACATGAAGTGTTTGCGGCGGATAATAGCATGTTTAATGGCGTGAATGATGTAAGTCCTACGGGGGCGCCGGTACATTTGACGGCCAGATTTGGGGGTGATACCCTGATCCTTACGCCTGTCGTTACCGATACCACACTGGTTGTCCCGGACATCACCAGAGAACTCATTCAAGACGATGATGGGAATGATGTCATTAAGTATGTCAATCCCACATTGGGCATGAGTGCCACGCGATATTTGAGCATAGAATCGGAGGTCGTTTCTACGCGGGAGCTGGCGGTAAGCAATAACTTCAGCGTAACCCCCAATCCTTTCCGAAGTGAGGCGCTAGTAAGCTGGAATAATCCCAAAAATGCAACTTACCAGGCTCAATTATTCAATCTAACGGGGCAGGTCGTGAGACGGTACCAAAATGTACAAGGTGAATCGCTGCGGATAGAAAAAAGAGAGCTATTGCCAGGTCTCTATTTCCTGCAGATGATTGATGAGGCGGGAAATGCCGGAACGGTGAAGTTATTGGTACAATAATACCTCGACAACATCGATAGTGCCAAATTAATAAGGTGGTTATGCCAAGTGGGTATAACCACCGACTCAAAATAAAATTCAAAAATCATGAACAGAATATTCTTTTTGTTGCTAATGTTACTCCCCTTTTTTACAAAGGCTCAACAAACAATCAACTACAGCATTTTAGTTGATTCCGTACAGCGTGAATTCATTCTTTATGTTCCAGATTCATATAATGAAAACACCAGCGTACCTCTTGTCTTTAGTTTTCATGGCTTGGGAGGTAATGCTCAGGTGCAAATGGAAGACCATGATTTTCGTCCCGTGGCTGATACAGCAGGATTTATTGTAGCATATCCTTTAGGTGAACCAGTTGTCGGTCCTGCTCGTGGTTGGAATTTTGGTAATGAATCACTACCTGATGATGTGCTGTTTACTTCGGAAATGATCGATACCATAGCTGCCGATTTTAACATAAACCTTGAGCGGGTTTACGCCTGTGGAATGTCTTTTGGTGGTTTCTTCAGTGTTTTTTTAGCAGGTCAGCTTAGCGATAAAATTGCGGCTATAGCTTCTGTTGCAGGAACGGTTTTGAATAATGTTCCAGATAGTTTGATTTCACCCAATAGACCCATCTCATTTCTGGAGATACATGGAACGAATGATACCAATGTTCCCTACAACGGCAATCAAGCTGCAAAATCCGTGCAATATGTTCTTGACTTGTTCGTTGATCACAACAATTGTGATACCATTCCATCCATCACACCCTTACCAGATATCAATCCCAATGATGGCAGTACGGTTGAGCATTATATTTATGCAAGTGGAGATGATGGAACAACGGTTGAGCACTTAAAGATAGATGGTGGCAGACATACATGGCCAGATGAAAACACCAATGCTCAAGGGGTAAACAGGGACATTAATGGCTGCGTAGAAATTTGGAAATTTTTCTCAAGATTTGATATTAACGGATCTATTGGGTCTCCTTTGAGCATAGGATCAATAAATGGTTTTTCGAAAATATCTGTTTATCCCAACCCTGCTCAGGAATACATTACCATTGAAATTAGAAACCCTAGGAAAGATTTGAGGGTATGCAACTACTTGGGTCAAGAATTTAATCTTCCTACAAGCTTTATTGGTGAAAAAATTCAGATTGATATAAGCAGTATCCCTACTGGTATTTACGTAATTTCTTCAGCCCATGATGGTGGAATGTTCACATCTACCACCTTCATTAAGCAATAAAAATGAATGACTTTTTCACTGTTGATAATCAAACTATTAATAAAAGAAACTTTAGTTGAAAGTAAATGCTGGAACAAACGAATGTTAATTATGCCGTACAAGGTGGCACTTTGAAAGTAATTGGTCTGTCTGATCTAGGTGGAAAAGAAGGAGAGAATGGGGTCCTGTATGATGATTGTTACGATGAAGATGGGGATAACTACATCGATATCATTCTAACGGGTGACGATGCCGCCATGAGAAACATTACGCATGTAGAAATTCCCAGTCTCGCTGGTGGCTATTCCGCTTTTTACAATCCAGGAGGCCCTGGCCCAACGCCTTATCCTGATGCCAGCTATACTGCACCAGGGCCAGCTGATTTAGAACCTGCAATTATAGCATTAGATAACCCTATGAGGATTTCTAATTAACGAAATACTATAGCAGTTTGCCGGACATCGGAAGGGTGTACGGCAAACAGTTTTCCAGCAATGTCTGCAAGAGCTTTCTCTTTTTTGCTTAGGTTTTGGGTGAAAGCAAACACCAGGCTTTATTTAACCAAGTATTAAATTAAATCCCTAATATGCAGAAATGAATTATGTGATTTTGATTTCCTACAACTCAAAGGCCTGTCTGCGCCCCCAGCCCCCAACCAACGCCCCATCCGCCCATCACTGGCGCAGACAGGTCAGTCGCCGACGGCCAAAGCCGTTGGCGACGAGCCGTTGCACATCTACCACCCCTGATCAGAGTTTTCGATAGTGGATATAGTGGAAAAGCGCATTCCGCTTGTTTCATTGATTCCCTGACATTTTTTGTGTTGGAGGTTAATCGAAAGCAAAGATGACGCTCCTTACCTGTCGCTTTTCATCTTTACTTTAGCTTGACCACAAAAAATGTCAGAGAAGGGTTTATTTTACCGACTAAAGTTAGGCTTTTTTCGGTATTCCTGCACCGGTTTTTGAGACTCCACGGCCCAGCTTTTGGCGGATACGGCCTGATGGGCCATTTTTTGCTTAGCCCCAGGGCAGTGTACGCCAAATAGTGCGAAGTGCCGTAGGTACTTAATAGCGGTAGAAAATGGCCAAATGGGGGCTTCCCGTGCCGTAGGTACGGCATGTAAATCAATAGCACACAGCATATTCCGTACCTACGGCACGGCTAATCGGTCGGTGAAACAATATGCTACCGATATCGCGTACCTACGATAGTGCGCATTACATTCTGGCTAATCAAGATGAGTGAAACGCAGATAGGTTTTTCTATTTTTTTCAGTCATTTCAAAATCCAATAGGGTTCCATCCCAGTCAAAGTCTGATTTGGTCATCTTTACGGAAAATCTTTGATTTAGGACAATCTCGTTTACTGTTCCGTACCGTGATATATGCCAAAGTTCTCATCCTGCATTGTCGTAAGAGGTTTTTATCCATTCAATTACTTCTTTGTCAATGTCGTTTATATTTGTCAAATTGATTTTATGAGAGCACATTGAGTTTGGTTTTTCCGCCAGCAATTTACCATGAGGTTCTTGTCCTTTCAGGTTGATGCCAATTTCAAAACGTGTTTTTGTCACAGGGTTTAAAATTGCAAATTGTTTCTTCCTTCTTAAACTAACATAGGTGTTTTTTGGTGCGACTTCTACGTCTTTTCCAAATTCCAGAACTTCGGATAACAGCTTGTCGTAAAGCGGTTTGAAATGTTCTTTGTTTTGATACTGCCTTTCTATTAACTCGTCTTTATTTTCGATTGACCCTGCATCTGCTTTCCTTGATTTCATAGCCACCATATTGGCAAATCCGTGTGTAAAAGAATGTTGTTCTTTTAAAAATTTTAAAATCTCACCGTGCTTTTCAAAGTGTTGTTTTTTAACAATATCAATCCACTGTTCAAGGGTTTTACCAGTGTTTTTAAACAAGTTGTCTATCATTGTTTGTTCTGCGTTGTCCATGCTCTGAATTTTATGGTTGTTCCAAATATTTCTTAAGTTTGTTCTGATGTTCCCCCAAAAAAAAAGACAGCGAAAATTTCATTCCTTGCGCAAAATCTTTTCCATCTTTTTCCCTTTTGCCAACTCGTCCACTAATTTGTCTAAATACCGGACTTCCTTAGTTAATTTATTGTCAATCTCTTCTATTCGATAGCCACAGATTACTCCTTTAATAAGATGGGCATTAGGATTCAGTCTTGCGACCTTAAAGAAGGTTTCAAAATTCGTTCATTGTGTTCTGGCGTAATTTTCATTTTTTAAATGGTTGATAATGTTTGACATAGCCTGTAACTCAAAGCTCTTTTATCCGCCAATTCCCCTCCCTTTCCCTTCTCTGTCCACATACTCCCAGGCGTCGCTCGTCCATACGCTATGCTCGCCGTCTTTAATGGTTTGGCACTGGTTGCTGACTTTGGCTTTGCCGTTTTCAAAGGGGAAGGCACAGTCGAACTGCGGCTCGATGACCAGGGTAAAGGTAGTGGCATCAGCATAGCCGATTTTGCCATTTTTCACCACCCGAATCAGCCCTTCTGACGGGTAATCGGGGCCGTTATCGTAAGGAAATACCTCGTAAAGCGCCGTTTTTTGGCCGTCCATAACCACCCATTTGCCAGCGTTGGTTTGCGACATAGTCAGGGGGGTGGAAGCAACCGGATCGGGCTCTTTTTCCTTGGCGCCAGGGGCTTGGGTACAAGCGCTGCCGGCAAGTAAAAAACCGCAGAGGAGCGACAAGAGTAAGTGCGTATTAAAGGAATACTTCATTGTGATTGCGTTTTATTTTAGAAAAAATGGGGTGCTCGCGGCGGTTATTGCCCCACATACCCAGGGCCACGTACTACCCTACCGGGGTGTGCACCCGTATGTTCCCCGTTTTTCAGCACTTGCGTGCCATTCACCAGCACGTGAATCATCCCCGTGGCGTACTGCAGCGGCTGATCGAAGGTGGCGTGGTCCTGAATTTTTTGGGGATCAAAAATGGCGACATCCGCAAAATAGCCCGTTTTCAGGGCACCCCGCTTGTCGATTTTCAGATTCCCGGCGGGCAAGGTGGTCAGTTTATAGATGGCTTCTTCCAAGGAAATTACTTTTTCCTCCCGCACGTACTTGCCCAGTAGGCGGGCAAAGTTGCCGTACGCCCGGGGGTGGGTGCTTTGTTTCAGGAAAACCCCTGCTGGCGCAGCGGATTCGGCATCAGAACCAAAGCTCATGTAGGGCAGGGCAATTTGTTTTTTTACATTTTCTTCCGACATCAAAAAGTACACCGTGCTCACCCTGCTGCCATCCTGGATCACCAGGTCCATGGCCGTTTCCTCTGGCGACAGCCCTCGCAGCCGGGCCACTTCGGCCAGGGTCTTCCCGGTCAGGTATTTCAAGGTGTCGTTCTTGAACCCGATCAGCAATATATTATCCGCCGATTTGGCGGCCTGCATCAGGCTTTCCCATTCGTCGGTAGGCGTCGTCATGTCCTGGTATACGCGTTTGCGGATCGCCGGATCTTGCAACCGTGCGGCCCATTTTTCGTACCCGCCTTCCTGTACCCAGGGTGGCATGGCAGCATCCAGGCCCGTGGCGCCGGCGGTGTAGGTGTACATGTCGGTGGTGATGTGCAAGCCGGCGGCTCTGGCGGCCGCGATGCGGGCTACCACGGCGTCGTATTTGTCCCAGTTGTCTTGACCACTCTGCTTGAGGTGGTATACTTCGGCCCTGATTTTGGCCTCCCGGGCAATCCGGATGAGCTCTTCCAGGCTTTCCATAATTTTGCTCCCTTCGCTGCGCAGGTGCGAAATGTACATGCCATCGTATTCGGCGGCGACTTTACACATTTCGATCAACTCCTCCGTACTGGAATAAAACGCCGGGGCGTAGATCAGCGAAGAGCCCACCCCAAGGGCGCCTTCTTCCATGGCCTGCCTGACCATGGCGCGCATGGTGTCGAGCTCGGCCGTAGAGGCGGGCCGGTCGTCGAACCCCACGGTATTGATGCGCAGGGTAGTCGCCCCCACGAAGGAAGCGACGTTGGGAGACACCCCTTTACGGGTCAGAAAATCGAGGTATTCGGCCAGGGTGGTCCAGGTGACGGGGTATTTGATGTCGCTTTGCTGGTCGAGGATGTACTTTCGGGAGGCGGGCCGCAGCGGGCCCCATGACCAGCCTTCGCCAAATACCTCCAACGTGACTCCTTGTCTGATCTCACTCTGCGAGTTGCCATCTTCAATCAAGGATTCAACCGACCAGCTGAGCATATTGATAAAACCCGGAGCCACGGCCAGGCCGGTCGCGTCTATTTCTACCCGACCGGTCGCATGTTTGAGGTTGCCCATGGCGGCAATGGTGTCGGCATTGATCCCCACATCCCCCAGGTAGGAGGCCTGGCCCGAGCCATCGATGATGGTGCCATTTTTTATCAACAGGTCGTAGCTTTCCGGAGCGGTGCAGCCACTTAGCAGCAGCAACAGTAGGATCGGGAATAAAGGCAGGATGGGTTTCATGGCGGCTTGCTTTGGTAAGGGCTACTAATTTAAGCATTTTTGAATAATGCGGAAAGTTTATTCGAATCTGTGATGTTCCCCCCAAAAAAAGCATACCTTAATACATGGGTCATCTTGAGGGGTAATGGCAACGGCACATACACATTGTCACCTACCGTGTGCAAATTCTCACAGGTTTATTCTTTTCGTATGGCGTTGTATAGTAGGTTGTAAAATCCAACCTACTGGGACTCGTTTTCCAACCAGGGAAAGGGTTTAATTTATCGACTAAAGTTAGGCTTTTTTCGGTATTTCTGCGCCGGTTTATGAGGCCTGGCTCCTTTGGCCCAGTTTTTACATTTTGCTTCTTCAAATTCCCAGGAATCGTGAAGTTGTCCTTAAGAGTTCTATCACTGGTGAGTCTGAAAAACAGTCTTTACAATTTGAGTACATCATCATACAGTCGATGAAATCTGTCAGCATGTGAAACAAAAGTCCTATACCAATAATATGGAAGGGCTTACGAAAAAACAGTAGGATCACGTACAAAATCATGGCATAGTAGGTGTGTAAAGGATGGAAATTTATGCTGCACCTATTCACTTGAAAAATGGGGCTCGCGACTAAATGGTCTAAATCAACCAACATGGTAGCAATCAGTATCAAATAGACTTTTTTCCAATCTTTTTTAAAAAATCCGTAAGCAATAAAAAATGGAAATCCAAAATGTAAGAAGTAGTGTATAAATGTTTGCATATTTCATTTTTAACCAGACGCTCATTCTGTTGTCTTTTCGCTTACTGTCAACGGTTGGCAGCTACGCCGTGCCGCTCCCGCCCTTTTCAGCGGGACGGCATGGACGTAGCTGCTGTGTTATAGCCAATACTTTTGCCAAGTAATTCACACAAAAAGTTGATTTTTTTTTACAAAACAACCATATTACTTGGCATTTTTCCTGTATCTACCTTTTGGCCATTTTTAACTAGTCTCACGTTATATAACGTGTATTGAGGGCTACTGTGAATACAACAATTCTATTCATGACATCCATACGGATTCCCGTTTTACGACAATCCAAATTTCTGTTTGCTCAAGATAGTTAAGGTACAAAAGAAACCCTTCCCCTGAAAGCGGTGAATAGGTGACACTATACATGACAACGGCTCTGTTATTTGCACCCCAAAGCCCAGAAATACTAAGTCCGCACTTGTCGTTTTGTGCGAAATAAGTATCCTCTTTTTGTAAAGTATCAAAATTTTGAAAAATAACAGGAAAGTCCACGGCTGATAAATCTGATTGATGTATTGTGATGCTATGTAAATAAATCTCCATAGTATCGGATAAAAGTAAATGATTAGAAATCTCTATTTGCTGCTGTCGAGTAAGATTTAATTCTGCCGCGTCTTGTATATCGACAACCACCTGTTTGCACCTCGATTTGGCAAACATACGAAGGCTGTCACTAGGCAAGTCGGGATGAGTTAAGAGTACGTCGGGATGAATTATCTTAAAGTGGTTGTCTTCAAAGTAGTCAAAAACATCCTCCCAAAAGCCATTGCCTAGCAGATTGTCCTCATTTCGGTTGAAGCAAGTACTTATAAGACACAATAAAAGTATCGTTACAAAAAGAAGATTTATTGTCCGCATAAGGTTGAAGCATTTCGTACTTGTGACATATATTGGTTATAACTGCTAGCGGCAGGAGAAGAAGTATCTGTTGCATACCATCGTAGCCCATCCCATGCAAAACCATAATAGTATTCAACTGGAAACTGATTCCCATCCAATTTTCTTAACGCGCTAGCTATTGGTACAATGTATGTCTCTACCATGTAGTAATGGTGTAAATCATTTTCACCATAACGGTTTAACGCGTATAATTCATGCAGTCGCCTAGTATTCAATAAACTTACATCAACTCCAGAATTATGTAAATAGGCTAAAATACTAGCATGTATTCCTTCGTGTAATATAGTTGTGGCCATATCTATTGGTGACTGATTCGTATCAAAGTAAATAGTTACCTTATTATTAGGCCAATCCGCAAGGGTAACTCCTGAATTAAGACTACTGCTTGAATTGGGATGGTTTCTTATGTCGTCAAAATGCAGATTTACTGCAAAAGAGTATTGAAACGCCCGAATAGTGTTGTCAAAAAGACTATTACGTCCCGTCCCAAACAACTGAGATAAAATCAAACAATAGAATACTTCGTTATCGACTAAATCCTCTTCTATTATTATTATGTCTGAAATCAAATTTTCCATCACCGCCTCATCAAACGCCTCCTGATCCCCACACAAATCACCAAAACCACCCAATAACGCAGCCAATTCTAGCGCTCTAAAATCCGTTCCGTAGCTGTTATTAAAGGCATCCACGGCTATCTGGCAGGGTAAGACAGCTGGTGGCTCATCCATTGGAGTAAGCATAGTTGTCAGGCATTCAAGAAAATCATTTTCTGATGGATTCGCCGTTGCGAAACATCTAAATGCCTCAGCCCGGCATAATATTTCAGAATAAGTAATCTCGCACGGCTCTGAAGTCGAGAAGGGATCATGGCAAGCTGAAATGTTAAAATTAGTCAGCACCCGAGACAAGGCCTCCTGATAGTTTCTTTTGACCATTATATCATATTGTGGCCAAAAGATGGACTGGTTTTGACAGGCAGGAGAATTGTTTATTGATCCACCACCACCGCCACCACCACCGCCACTTTCACCTGTTCCATGTGTCCCGCCTGTCCCGCCACCGCCAAAACCGCCACCCCAAAACCCGCCCACACTTCCGCCACCTATTCCACTTCCGCCACCTATTCCACTTCCGCCACCGCCGCCACCACTTCCAATTATACCTCTAATCCAGTCGCCTAATCTTTCCCAAAAAGAGTCTCCAAATCTTGGGCATTTAGGCTTTTTTAGACTCTGAATGTCCGGATCGGTATTGATAAGCACTCCTAAGTCAAGGGTATATACATTGGCAATTTCTTCAGTAGATGAATACTCAATAACGGAGCCCGTAAAATTAATTAATAGTGGGTTATAACCTTTTTCTGTATAGTACACATTATCAGCAATATACAACAGCGTACTTATTTCATAAATCCCATTTGATATTTCTTTTATCAACACTTGATTTCTCATCCATGGTGTATACTCAAAAGGACTAGAGCTTACATTTACCAAGACGGCAGGCAAATCAAAAAAATCCGTATAGCTTGCTGATGACATATCAAGATTATACCAAAGAGGATTCATGATACTCATGGAGTCTCGATTTAAAATATTCTTTAAATTTTGACTTTGTATACTTTTTTGGCTTTGAAAGGCTTCTTCAAATTCAGAATAATCCCCACTTATAAATCTTTCACCATTCTCTATTTGGGAACTTTGGCGGCTATTTTCAATAGTTTGATTTAGTACCTCATCCTTTTCACAAGAAGTCAAAAACACAACTATTAAAGCCAATGTAAAAACAAGTGTTAACCGTTTCATTTAAAAAATTTTATGGTTTATAAATGAGCCAGTCAAGTTTGTTTATGATTGGCATATAACGTCTCGCATAGCCGCAGGCTGCCCGTTTAGGGCAGCTTGACGGCTATGCTTTGTTCGGTACAGCCTTCATTTTTTTCTTTATTGATTTCTTTAAATACATCTTCGCTCCTTCAAAGAATTGGCTGTTTTTATCTTCAACATCGGTAAAATAAAAATCTTCTTTATTTTCGTCGTAGAAGTTATCTATGAATTTTGGCAGTTCACTTTGACTAATCCAATTCTTTGATTTTGATTTAGTTAGGATTTTCAATATTGCAGCATGAGATAGCAATAAAGTCCACAAAACTCTTTTTCTTTCTGGGTGAAAATTTAAAAACATTTTCTCCGCCGTTTTCAACCTTGACTTTACTTTTTCACTATTACTATCGAGCAAGTCTTCAAATTCACCATAATCAATTAATCGTTTTTGATTTTCTTCATTCGAGATAAATAAATCAACTATTTTATCTACTTCTCCAAGTGCAATCCCCTGCCTTCCTTCGACTTCATCTGCTGATTTTGTATGGTTTACTTTCCAATCTTCGAAATACTCTAAATCATTGATATACCTTGATATTTTTCCGTCTTCTTGGTATGAAAAATATAAAATTTTCATTAGTCCATATTGCAAAGAAACTTCGCTTTCGATATTAAAATCTACTATTGTCAGTTTGTTTTGAATTAGCTTAATTACAGCAAGCGGTGCAAAGAGTTTGTAGATGGTTTCTTTGAAATAATTATTCTCAATTTTCGACCATTGCTCTGTCAAAAGTCCGTCTTTCACATTTTTGGCAATTCCTTCAATTCTTGAAAGGGCAACTTCTGATAATTCTGATAACTGAAATAATAAAGGTTCATATTCTTGATATAGCCTTTTTTTCGCCTCGTATTCATAATCTCGTCTTGCGTTTCGTTCTTCTTTATTTAATTCAAGTTCAGATTTTAGCAATTCAAGTTTCTTCTCGTTTCTATTAGCCATTAACGAACTATATATCGCCACTATAAGTGATGATGCTACTCCGATTAGTGCTATGATTGTTTCTGTTGTCAATTGTTTCTATTTTTTTCTTGGTTGTACCGAACGGTTTCGGGCTTGGCGAAGGTGGCGATTTTCACCACAAATGTTGATGCGGAGAACCAAACTTTGATTACCCACAAATGTGTCTGCGGAGCACTGAACCGCCACTTTTGCCAAACCCGTGTTACAAGCTGCCCTTCTGTCTGTCGAGTAGATTTTCACTTGAATTCTTCTACTGTTACAGTCCAGTTACCAGTTGCATTTATGTTTAAGTAATATCGTCCAGCACTTTTTTGAATGGAACTTTCGCTTTCTTCATTTTCTGCCGATGTCATAACTTCAGGAATTCCGCCTTGTTTCATTATGTCCTTGCCTTCGTCAACTACATAAGCTGCAAACATTCCCATACCCATTCCATTGTCGCTACTGTAATTATATTTCAGACGGGCTTCGCCACCTGTTAATTCAAATGTTGGCGATTTTTTCATTCCGTTTCCTTTGAAAGTATAAACTTCTGTCCATTTACTTTCTCGTTTTTCTTCTTGTGGTTCGGCTGTCGTTGTCTGTGAATTGTCGCTTGATGAAGAACTATTTTTTGATTTGTTTTTGTCGGTTGTGATACCAAACAGAACAAAAGAGACAACTAATGCAATGCCGTAAATTGTCGCTGATTTTGTTCCTGTCCTTTCTTGCTTATACCAAAATAAACTTTTTTGAGGATTAAAAAAGCCAATGATTAGTAAAACTAAACTGGCTAAAACCATAAGTGCAAATAAACTGTCCATTTTTTTAGAGTTTGATTGTTTGTTTTTGAAAATTTTTGTTTGTCAAGATTAATGCAGTAATTAAAACTACTGTCAAAAGTGAAATTATTTGTGAAGGAGAAAACGTGTTTTGATTGAAAACTATTCCCCTGTCGTCTGCTCTAATGAATTCTACAAGAAATCTAAAAATTGAATAGGTCAAAATGTAGATGTAGAATTGATTGTTTGTCTTGAATTTTGTAAGGAACACAAATAGGCAAAGCACAAAAGCACTTTCATATAATTGTGTCGGGTGTATTTTAATTAGTTCGTGGTAGTGATTATGCGGTAAACTGTCGATTGGAAAAGTAACTCCTACAATTGAGTTTGTCGGACTACCAAAGCAACAACCCGCCATAAAACACCCAAGTCTGCCAAAGAAATGAGCAATACAAAATGGCGTTGCCATTATATTGAGTGTTGGTAAAATTGGCAATGATGCAAGTTTTAGGCAAACAACTAAAACCAATAAACCACTTAGTAAGCCACCTAAAAATGTCAGTCCGATTTGGTTTAAGTTGTCAAATGTCAAAGCGATATTTTGAGAATATGCGTCAAAAATAAAAGCACCTATGAAACCTAAAAGAATTGAAACAATTAGGCTTAGATGAATTTTATGTTTTTCATTTTCTGTCCTTGTCTTGAATGGTTTATGATACTGTAAAAAAAGCATAGCCATAGCAATGCCAAACCCTACAAATAAATTGTAAGATGGAAGGAAATTATTGTTGCCTATGTCTAAATATCGTAGCATAAAAATAATGGTGGGGCTTCGCCCCACCATTTTAAATTACAAAGCTGGCTTCTTTTGTGTCAATGAAATTACACCGCCAATAAGAAATAGGATACAAACAATGAATGAAAGGAAATTGAAAGTAACCAAAGTTACTCCTGATAAAATACCTGCCAAAAGCATCATTGCTCCCCAGCCTTTTGGATTTTTCTTGTAAAGAAATGCACTTACAAGTCCAATTAAAGCAGCTATTAAGCCAATCCATAAAAATGCACTTCCTGCATCGTCTGTTGATTGTTTTGTTGCTCCGTCAGCAAGTGTTGAAAGTCCTGCGGCACAAGCCCCAGAACAGATTGCGGCAGGAAGTCCTAAGATACCACCGATAATGCCCAATATCATTGGTGCGTTTGAAATTTGTTTTTCGTTACTCATATTTTGAAATTATTTGTTGTTAAAAATTTAATTGTCGTTCAATTACAAAGGTTTTTAAAGTTGTCTTTGTAGGTCAACTTTTTAATTAAGTGTCGTCTGGTGGTTCTCGTCCGCTTATGTGTCGTTTCATTTGTCTGCCGTTAATTTTTAGCACTGTCGTTTCGTTAGGGTTGCTTGTAACTCAGGCTTGGGCGCAGTGCGAGGAACGAGCATTGTCGCACAAGCTTTGTTGGGCGAAGTCGACTTCAATAGAGATCAAAATTGACATGTCTAATTTTGAGAAAGAAGATACATATTCAAACCTCAAAACAACAATATCAATCCTAGTTAGAATCAATAACCAGAGGGTTTAAATAAATCTCACGAACGTACCCTAACGAATCCAAATGAAAATCCCACCTTCGGTCACAGTTAGCAGACAGACAATAAGATATTCTTGTCCGATTTCCTAAATCAAGTTCTTGATTATACTTACCTAATAATCTTTTTAGCTTTTTCCTCGAAAGATTAACTAAGCACAAGTCTTGAAAAAATATTTTTTGCAATTGAGGCTCTCTTAAATAATCTGGCTGCTGGGAAAATCCGTAATAGTCACCGTAGTTATTCCAATCTTTTCTGATTAAATTAAAATAACGTTCGCACTCAGTAGAAGTCTGATCTGATTTCTGTCCTACAGTACAGCTTATCAATAAGAAAATGGAGAAGAAATAGAGTGGTGTCCGCATTTTCTTATGCTTTTATAACTCTACCAAGAAAATAAGAAGTTCCTTGTTCCAATGTGATTGAGTATATTCCCTTTGGCAAATTGGATATATCAATATCTACTTCTAATTCTCCATTCAAAATACTCGTAACTCGCTGTGTTCTAACTTGCTGTCCTAATAAGTTAAAAACTCTAATTACAGTTTGTTGATCTTGTAGACCCCTTACAAAAACTGTGAATTTTTCAGATGCAGGATTGGGGAAAATATTGACTACATCAGGGCGTCTTAAATCATTTATTGAAGTAAGACATCCCGCACCTCTAGTTACATGCACCGGACATTGCCCTCCAATACCATTCAAAAACATATTAGTAGCGTCGAGAGCATCATTACCACCATTGATATCAGCGATGGATAAGTTTCTCCTCGTTGTCCCACCGTCTAAGAAATAGAACATCACCTTTGAACTAGGAATGGAATGTTTTAGATTACTGACATGTCCTAATTCATGAAGAACAACAGAGTGAAAGTCAAGTTCCTGAGAAGAAGGTGTACCTGAACCAAAATACCATCGGTTGAGATTTGCACCAGGAATTGTCGTAAGGTCAGCCTTCAAAAAAACATCTATTGTTTGTGTATAATCTCTTCTTGCTGGTGGAGACTCTCCATTGTCAGTACATGTAGATATCTGAACGTTTGTGACAGCGGCTGATGCAGTTGGTATCAAAGAACTATTTGAAAAGATAATTCCATTAGTACTACTTGGTATACTACTACCAGAGAACGCAGTTCCAAGATCAATTTGAATACCTGTAGACATAGTCCATTGACACATCGCTTGTCTAATCAAGGCTTCTGCCATACTATTACTATCCAATACAGATTGAGAAGGACGAAATAATAAAATGCTGTCCGATAGTCCATCTCCAGAACTATCATCCGCCAAATACGTTCTGAAAGCTTCGCCTGATGTAGCTCTAATGTTTCGTGCCGCAAACTCAATTTCTAAACCTGTTAGTGTATCACGGCCCAGACCACCTGCTGATATTACATATACAGAACCTGATCCAGCTACTTTGCTACCATTAGTTTCTAACGATGGGACTTTCACTTTTATCAAGGTATCGGTCCAAGTTACATCCATATCATCAGCAGTCATTCTGCTCATCAAGCCGAAACCGCCAGTATCCGCGTTGGGAAAAGTAATAGTTCCTTTAGTTGTACCAAAGTCCTCCCCTACAATAAACAAGGTATCACCTGTGCCTGCTCTAATCGGATTTGGATAAAATGAGTCTATAGAAGTTGTCAGAAATGAGTAAAAAGGATCATCTACATAAACCTTGTCGAATCCAATTGTTTCACCGGTTACTTCATTATAAAAATAACTTTGGTTAGACATCAAACTTCCATCAAAAGATATTTGTGCGAGTTCATAAAAGTTTTCAACAGCTAGTTTGACATGAACAATTTTTTCTGGAGTCAAGGAGAGAGGGTATAATTGACTTGGGTTAAAACCTGATGAATTAATAATTAACTTTACAATGTTGGGGGCTTCGTCGGTCAAGGACAAAGTATAAATACTATCGTAGATTATGACTTCTTTATTCGTTTCTATCTTCTCATTTGCTACTGCATTTGAATCGAAAGCTTCTTGACTATAGGTTAGATAAACATCCGACGCAGAAAATTTTATCCCTTCTTGATTAGTACTAGCTAAAATATCAAATTCGACAGTATCTATTCCGTTAAATTCTATATTAGCAAAAGAGAACTCAATTAGAGTATCTGAAGTATTTACAAACTCCAAGCCAGAATCACTATTAATTAGATAATTCTCAATCGAGTTTGGTTGGATTATTTCAGCTCTAAATCCATAGTCTTCCTCTAAAGGATGATATAAGGTATTATAAATTTCCGAATAATAAATTCGCACCTCTTTTGAGTACCAATCAACGAAATCATTTAACGAATATTCAAAAAAAGCATGTGCCCCATACGCAAATAAAAATGGGGTATCTAAAAAATCTTTGTCTAAAACTTCTTTACCGAAAAATAAGCCTTCATTACCAACAGTAAATTGTGTAGTATGGGTCCATTCCTGAATTAAATAATCAGTTGTACCTCCCAGAGTTATTATGTCAATAAATGCTTCAGTATCTCCTTTAAAGATTTTAGAAACTTCTACAGTATGCTTTGTGAGCATATACTCTTTTCCCCTTGCTATAAAACTTTCACTCTTTATAACCTTTCCTTCAAAAATCCGATCACTATTTTTAACACTCCAATCAAGAAAATGATCTTGAGAAAAAAGGCAGTTCAGTGATAAAAATGAACATATTATTATTAAAGTAAAATTGAAAAAATTTGATTTCATGATAAAGCGCATTTTTCTTTAATTTACAAGATCAATCAGCTATCAACAAACATAAAAAAAATCTCCCATTGAACTAACAAATATTCAAATTTATTTCGATTTTTTTAGCGAAAAATATTCTTTTTTCACACATACCAACTTTCAAATCGACTTTTTATAAATTTCGCCCAACGGCCCGGCTATGCGGCGGTGGCGACGAATGGAGCCACTGATCGTCATAGCCATTGTTAGCGTTCGGCTTCGTCGATGATTTTTTTAATTTCCTCAATAGATTTCCCGGTAATTTTAGATATAATTTCAACATCAAGCCCTGCTTCATGAGATTTGAGGATTACTTCGATTTCTTTCTCTGCTTTGCCTTCTTCGAAAGACGTATCCACCACATTCTTCAAATCCCGATAATATTTCAAACTCTCCTCATACCTGGCTTTCTCCTCCGCATCGAAACGGGCAATCTCCGCTGCCTCGAACAGTTTCTGAAATATCCGCTCCTGCAAAGCGGCCGGCCGGTTTTGCAGGTATGGTAGGTGCCTCAAAACATACATCCACTTGTCAAAATCCGTCTCCAATTCCGATTCCGCCTTCTTGAAATTTGGCATCTCCAGGTATATGAAGGTAAGTTTGTCATAAAACACCTGGCAGTGTTGGTCCTTTAGCTTCACTTCATGGCGTACTTGTTCTTTATGCCTGTCATCGTCAAATACAAAGTCCAGTATCCCTATGGTGTATACCGCTGCTAATTGATAATCCCAGTCTCCTTTTTTTGCCTGCTCCTGGATGGGAAAGGTCGAATAATACACACTCCGGTCTTTGAAGTAGTTCTGCTTCGCCTTTTGGACCTCGACGATGAAGCGTTCTCCACTGGGGCTGGTACAGTACAGGTCGAATATAGCTTTGCGGTCTACCTCGCTGGCGCCCAACTGTTCAGTAGGGGTATAGGATAAGTCCTGGATATGATGTCGCTCCGGCAGCACCTGGTTGAGGAAATCGATCAGCAGGTCTTTGTTTATTTCCGTCCCAAACAGCTTCTTGAAACCGTAGTCCGTAAAGGGGTTGATGTATTTATCTTGAAGCGCCATGTTGCTTAGCCTTTGTTTAGGGCAAATTTACAGCCTTTTTCAGCGATTCGCCAGTTTCGAGCGGTTTCTTCTGCTGGACGCTAACGTTTCTGCTACCCGCAGGCTGACGTTAGGAAGCTTGTCGGGTAGCTATTGTTGGCTACAGTTTTATAAGCCATCAAGTAATCCTCTTCTTAATAAACTAAAAATATCTCTTTCCTTATCAAAAAGACTATAAACGAAATGTAAAAAATTATTATCATTATCATAGTAATCCACTAAATAATGTGATATGTCACCATGATCTAAGTAAGGATGCTCTTCATAAGAGTACTTATTTAAATATTCATAATCCTCAACGCTATACTCTATATATAACATCCTCAGTAGTCCCGTTGGCTTTATAGCGTGTTGAAAAGATAATCCGTTCTCTATCACATTTTCTTTAAACTCTCTCCACGTGATACTTGTACCCTCTAAGCTTACTTCATTCCCTGCTCGACTTTTGGTCATAGTTGTAACAACATCAATAGCAATATCTTGTATATTCTTCTTCCAGTTCGTAGTTAGATTTTCTAGATAATCAAATTTTTCGTTCTCTTCTCGCGATTTTTTTTCTAAACCATTAATAATATCCAACATAGTAACTTGGCTATGATCTATAGTATCTACTTCATTTTGTTCGATATCGTGCTTTTTAAGCAAATAGTTGTCTATAGAGATTTTAAATGGATTTAGTCCTGCGATTATAATCGTATTTTGTTTAACGTGTAGTTCGGGGTGAGCTTGAGATGCAAAAACGAAACCATTGATACCCTTTGCTTCCATTAGTTGAGCTGCATGAGCCGAAATTAAATTCATACGAGAAACCATATATTCAGTTGGATTTTCACCACGTATAGGATTCCAATCCTCTATACTATCCCAACTTAATCTATATATCTCAATATTTTTATCTGAAAAAGTAGCTTTATTAATATTAAAAACATCCTGAATCTCAGGTATCCATGGCTCAAGGCGGATCGTGTTAATATTATCATTTTTATAAGTCGGAATAAATGCATAAACAGGTTTACTATTGGTTAGAAACCTTAATAAGCATGCCTCTCTTACAATTCTTTCTTCCATTGGCGATATTAAAACATAATGGATATCATCATCTGACATTGCAGGAAACAGACTTCGAAGATGAGATGAATAACCTAGCAGTTCAGTAAATGCCTGCCGTTCTGTTTGTCTACTTTTTTTCAATTCTATTATTGAAATACCTGGAACATTATTTATTATTCCAAGAAAATCAGCTCTAATTGTACTGCTACCCTCTTTCTTGAGTGGTACTTCATAACCAAGAAGCTTAAGTTCCCGCAATTCTTGATGGGCTTGATGAAGTTTTTTCACTAAAATATTATGCAATACTTTTTCTGGGCTTCTTTCCCAAATTTGATCCTTGTTCTCAAGAAATGGATACTTTTCAGGAAGAGGTACATCTTCGATCAGTTCTTCCCATCTTCCTCTATTTTCCCATAAGAATTTCTGAATATCACTTTCTCTCATAGTCTTAATATAAATTGTAAATCAATATATCTTTTTGTTAAAGTATACATTGTAGCCAACGGTCAGCGCAAACGCAGTAGCCGACGAATGGAGGCTATTGCCGTTTTGCACATTGTTGTGTGTGGTTTTCTTCATATACTCCTTGTTCATATAACTGGATTAGTGGTTCAAGTTTCCCATTAATTTCTAATATTTTAGCAACAAGAAATTCAATCCCTATAAGGTAAAAAACTAAAAAAATAGTTAGCCATAAATTGCCACTCATAATTTCAATAAAGACAATAGATAAATAAATTCCGAGTGGTATTGTAAGTAATGTTTTTAGATAATTCATACTCTTGATAAGTCCCAATTCTTGGATTAAAAAATTCCCAAACGTTGGTAAAGGCAATATCAATAATAAAATTAAATTGACCTCATTAAGTAGAAAAATATAAATAATAATTCCAATTGGAATACCTGAGCATCTGGCACAAAACCTAAGATTTAAAATCTTGTATGTTCTACAATATTGAGAAGGTGGGTGGTGCGATAACAGCATCGACCACCTGACCTTTTTGTTGCTACTCATTCGATTTACCCATTTCTGATGCTCTTGCTGGGCCAAAATTGTCCCCATTGCAAATTGGACATTTATTTTTCTTAATTAAATAATAAGGAACATAAAATATCCCACATAGTAGAATGAACACTAACCAATTGAATTCTTTACCTGGAATTACATTCCGGTTACAAAGGTTACACCATTTTGGACTTGCCATAAGTTCGATTTTTTATTGTTAAAGTTAATTTTTATTTTTTAATCACACACAACGTTTCTGCTACCCGCAGGCTGACGTTAGGAAGCTTGTCGGGTAGCTATTGTTGGCTACAGTTTTATAAGCCATCAAGTAATCCTCTTCTTAATAAACTAAAAATATCTCTTTCCTTATCAAAAAGACTATAAACGAAATGTAAAAAATTATTATCATTATCATAGTAATCCACTAAATAATGTGATATGTCACCATGATCTAAGTAAGGATGCTCTTCATAAGAGTACTTATTTAAATATTCATAATCCTCAACGCTATACTCTATATATAACATCCTCAGTAGTCCCGTTGGCTTTATAGCGTGTTGAAAAGATAATCCGTTCTCTATCACATTTTCTTTAAACTCTCTCCACGTGATACTTGTACCCTCTAAGCTTACTTCATTCCCTGCTCGACTTTTGGTCATAGTTGTAACAACATCAATAGCAATATCTTGTATATTCTTCTTCCAGTTCGTAGTTAGATTTTCTAGATAATCAAATTTTTCGTTCTCTTCTCGCGATTTTTTTTCTAAACCATTAATAATATCCAACATAGTAACTTGGCTATGATCTATAGTATCTACTTCATTTTGTTCGATATCGTGCTTTTTAAGCAAATAGTTGTCTATAGAGATTTTAAATGGATTTAGTCCTGCGATTATAATCGTATTTTGTTTAACGTGTAGTTCGGGGTGAGCTTGAGATGCAAAAACGAAACCATTGATACCCTTTGCTTCCATTAGTTGAGCTGCATGAGCCGAAATTAAATTCATACGAGAAACCATATATTCAGTTGGATTTTCACCACGTATAGGATTCCAATCCTCTATACTATCCCAACTTAATCTATATATCTCAATATTTTTATCTGAAAAAGTAGCTTTATTAATATTAAAAACATCCTGAATCTCAGGTATCCATGGCTCAAGGCGGATCGTGTTAATATTATCATTTTTATAAGTCGGAATAAATGCATAAACAGGTTTACTATTGGTTAGAAACCTTAATAAGCATGCCTCTCTTACAATTCTTTCTTCCATTGGCGATATTAAAACATAATGGATATCATCATCTGACATTGCAGGAAACAGACTTCGAAGATGAGATGAATAACCTAGCAGTTCAGTAAATGCCTGCCGTTCTGTTTGTCTACTTTTTTTCAATTCTATTATTGAAATACCTGGAACATTATTTATTATTCCAAGAAAATCAGCTCTAATTGTACTGCTACCCTCTTTCTTGAGTGGTACTTCATAACCAAGAAGCTTAAGTTCCCGCAATTCTTGATGGGCTTGATGAAGTTTTTTCACTAAAATATTATGCAATACTTTTTCTGGGCTTCTTTCCCAAATTTGATCCTTGTTCTCAAGAAATGGATACTTTTCAGGAAGAGGTACATCTTCGATCAGTTCTTCCCATCTTCCTCTATTTTCCCATAAGAATTTCTGAATATCACTTTCTCTCATAGTCTTAATATAAATTGTAAATCAATATATCTTTTTGTTAAAGTATACATTGTAGCCAACGTTTGGTGCAAACGAGGTGGCCGCGTTTAGCGGGCATCGCCGTTTTGCACTTTGTTACACACAGGCTTTTTTTATTTTATCTTTTCAAACCTTTCTCCCTCATAGGTTAGGTAAAAATATTTCCCATCTTTCTTATATTGAGCAATCACATTTTTGCCATCATATTTTTCAATGATTTCAGATTTGAAATTATCGATTTGATTTTTTGTATAATGTAAACCAATAGGAGAAATAGTTTCTGTACTTTCCTCTGAGATCAAATCTCCATTGGGATAACAAAGTTTAATGATACCATTCTTCTTTAACAAAAGAAAAATCTTGTTTTCATCAACAAGACAAGCATGTGATGTGATACTTTGAAAGGAGTCATCAAATATTTCTTTACCGTTCTCGTCTAAAAGATATTTTTCTTCACCCCAAATACTTCCAGCACTTCCTAAAGGATCTTTTTGCGCATAAATTATCCCATGCTTTGTATGACCAATATAATAATACCTTCCTCTATTGTTAATGAAATTTCCTTCCAAATCAAAAAAATCAAACTTCCGATCTGAAACATTAGAAGCATAAAAATATTTTCCTCCGCCATAAAGGATTTGTCTATATTCATTTGCCAAGATTATATTTTTTTCTTTGTCCATAACTCCTTCTAATTTATTCCCTTTTCCATCATGTTTCATAGTTGCGAAAACGAAATAATCTAAACCCTTAATAGCCTTGAAGTATTCATATTCATTGCTCAACTCAAAATATGGCTGTTCAAAATTTTCATGATATATCCCTTTCTTTCCTTCATGAGTAGCAAATTTGATATAATATTTTTCGGTGTCATCAATCTTATGAATACTTATAAACTTATACAATGAATCAAGTACTAATTCTCCATCAACTGACAGGAGACCTCTACTCCCGGCTTTTCCCACTATTTTATAATTTTCAGGGTTAATCTCCATTTTATTTGAACATGACAAAAGGGAGAAAATCAAAAAAAACAATGGAATAAATATTCTGTGATACTTCATATTTAGTTCTTATTTGCTAAAGTTACCCTTTTTGCTATTTTATTTTTCATCTCTATTTTTTCGCTGTTGTTTTGCTTGTGTGTAACGGTCTGGCTAAACGCAGTAGCCCTGCAGGGGCTATTGCCGTTTTAGCCTTTGTTCTCTACAGGCTTCTATTTGTCAATTAAAAGAGAGGTACACCGCGGTATAAATTCTTTGTTAAGTTGCACTCCCAATGAACAGCCAACTGTTATAATTTTATCAAAATTGAGCGGGTAACTGGTAAATCAAATTCTAAAAAGCTAAGTATATCTGTCACCTAATATGTTTTAATCACTTGCTTAAATTCCAGAAATATCCAATTTCCAAGCCTCCGAAGCTAAAGTCTTTGGTCAGCGTACCTTCTAGTGTTTCATTGTCTCCAAAAATTTGATAGTCTCCTTCAAGTATGCTCTTGGAAGCCAAAAGCGTGTAGGCTGAAAATCGCAATCCTCCATTTTTAAAGAGATATTGATAAGCGATACCTAATTGAGGGGCAATGATCAAGCGATTATCAGGATTAACCATCATATCTATAATTTGAATAGTCACTTGTTGAGAAGGATCCATGTCCAAAAAAGCAATTTCACTGCGTTTAATATCATTTTGGAAGTGATAATTTAAAACTCCAGCCACCTCTATGCCAATCTTCATCCGTTTTCCAAGTGGGAAATCGTAACGCAAACCTGTAAATACATCTGCGAAAAACAATTCATACCCATTTTTATTAAACGTGGAATAAGGATAGGTAAGCTCTCCACCTAAATCCCGAAAATCTTGATTAAAAGATACGTTATAATTGTAAGCATGCATGCCAACTCTTGCTCCTGCAAACCACCTTAAGTTATCCATAAAAAGTGATTGAGTTCTTCTACCAGATATACTGAAACCCATAGAATTTGATGTATTTATGCCATTTTGAAAATCGAAGGCATAAGCTCGATTAAACGACAATGGATTTGTTTGAAAAGTAGAAAATGAAACTTCCAAAGTAGGCGATGGTCTTGACATTTTATCGCTTTCTGTACTTTGAGCGTTCAATCCAAGACTGAACAATGAGATAATTAATAGACTGAGATTTCTTTTCATTGAATAAATTGTTTTTTTTGAATAAATATGTTTTTAGGAAACGACCACATACCCTTTTTATTGTTTTGATTAAACTCCTTATTATCGTACGGTTGTTTTTTGCTTGTAGAGAACGGTTGGTGTATGGTGTCGTAAGGGGGTGCGGGCTTCAAACCTATCAAATTACCACCCAAATTTAATGAGGGTGATACCGCTCGAATACCTCTGAAACCCTTATGCACTATACACATTGTTGTGTTTTCGTGCTTTCTTTTTTCGCTTCGGGTTGGCAAACCATACTCTTTGACAAGTTTTGGTCGTGGGATTGGCTCGTGTGACTTGGCAATGTGTATGGTTTATCGGGATGGAATATATCATCCATCAACGATTTATTATTATCCATTAAATCTGAAATCAAATGCTCAATTACAGGAACTGATACTCCATTTCCCATTTGTTTATAAACAGCATTTTCATTATCCAATAGTTTATATGAATCAGGATATCCTTGCAATCTTGCACATTCTCGAGGTGTTAATCGTCTTGGCTTTCCGTTTTGAACAACTCCTAATCTATTTGTGTCTGAAGCTGTCAAGGTTATTGAAATGCTATCAGGGTCTAAGAATTTAAAAACTTCAAAAGACATATTCCCACAAACAGGGTTGTATTTTTCTTCATAGTTACTTAAATACCCTTTTTCAATTAGAGAATTAGCTATTTCTTTAATATTCTCTTTCTTATAAAATGTTTTTATTTGGTCTAAAGTAAGTGCCTTTCCGTCCTGATGAGTTCCAAAAATTTTCTTTCTTCTATTTGCAATCAGAAGATTCATAAATTCAACTTCCTCCTCAGTACATTCACCTTTAATTCCTAATTCCCATGAATGAATCGAGTTTCCATTTCTCGTATCAATAAGTCGGTAACCATGAAGTTTATGCAAATCCTCACCAATAACTTTTTTTAGCTGACTTGTAAAAATATCACTGCAAAAATACTTCGGGTCAGGATTCTCCTCAAGGATATCACTTACAACTTTGATGGGTTTATATTCTTCAAATAAACTTCTTTGTCCATTACGGGCTTTAAAGTTGTGAGAGTCTACAGCTCCAACGTCGGATTGTGTCTTTATTGTAAAGTCATTATTTAAAATTCCGACAATGTAAATTCGAACTCTGTTTTGTGCAACATTGAAATTACTTGAATTTAACAATCTGTATTCAATTGAATAGCCAAGTGATTTCAAAGAATTAACAATTGTTTCAAAAGTTCGTCCCTTATCATGAGTTGTTAACCCTCTTACATTTTCTAACAGAAACCCTTTGGGTCGATACTTTTTTAATAATCTCTCTACATCAAAAAAGAGTGTACCACGAGTATCTCCAAAACCTTTTCTTTTTCCAGCATATGAAAAAGCCTGACATGGAAAACCTGCAAGCATAAAATCAAATTCAGGTAATTCATTAACCTGTGTAATGTCAGAAAATGGATTATCACCATAATTCAGTTCATATGATTGACATGCATTTTTATCTATTTCCGATGAATAAACACATTTTGTTTTTATTTCATGTTTTTTGCATGCTTGTTCAAATCCTAAACGAATTCCACCAGTGCCCGCAAATAAATCAATAAACTTTATCATTTCAAGACACTTTTAATCCAGTTAGACAATACTTTAAATTCTGCTGTTGTATAAGCCACGGTACAATCACTATTTTCACAAATTGTACTTATTGCTGAAGAACGTTGAAAATTTCCTGCACCATCAATCACATATGCTATTTTATATCCAGCTTTTGACATTAATGCATGTCTATCAGATGCTTGACCAGATTTTCTCTCAATTGTGCTATTTGTAGTTACTTGAAAACTAACTTCTATACCTACTGCTTTTGTCTTTCGAGTAACTACAATATCAAAAGGCATTCCTCCTTTTTTGTCATATCCGTCTAATTCAATATAACCATTTCGAATTACTTCAAATTTATCTCCGAGCGAGTCTTTCAGGTAATCTACTATTTCAGTTTGAGCTAATTGCCCTAAACTATTTGCAGTTGCCCCTCCTGTAATTCTACTAACAATAATATACCGTTGTTTAACAAATTCATTTAGTTCTGCTTCATTACCTAATAAAGTTCCAATTTCACAAGATTCAAGCGCGGCTTGGTCTGCCTGTTCCGATGTAGATGCAAACAACAAGATTGCAATCATATCTTTTAACAGTCCATCTAATTCATGTTCAGTTGATAAACTTTCACCATCAATGAATAACTTTTTATTGTTAAGCCCTTTTACTGGTAAACTTTCAAATTCGTATTTGTGGGTTTTATTTTTCCATATAAACTCAAAATAATATTTTCCATTTCCGTTTTGAGGAAATATTTCCTCAAAAGAGCGACCTAATCTTTGAATAGGCTCACCGCCATAATCAGATAAAACAACAAGGTGTTTTAAAAATAGGTTTGCAGGAAATTTAGCCGCTTTTAATAAATCGAATAATTGGAAAGGTTCCTTTTTACTTAAACTTAAAAGATTTAGAAAATCGTCTTGTGTTTTTAGCAGTAGTGGTAAGACATTTGCTAGCGCATTCTTATTTTTCAAGTCTTCTGGCCACCATAAAGCCGCATGACTTTTTAATTCTTCAATATTTCTATTAAACTTCTGCATTCGATTTTCCATATTTAATTTGTTCTTCTGCAACTTTTAAAGCTGTTAATCCCTCTTTCTCATCTTTTACTAAATCGTAAACTTTAGATGCTATCCACAGAGCTTCTAATTCATTAAAAGAACAGTCAAACAGTTCACTTATTTTCTTTAAATGTTCACGCTTCAAAGATTTTTGATTTCGTTCAACTTTACTCAAAAATCCATCGCCAATTTCTAAGGTTGAAGCTAATTGTCTTTGTAACATCCCCTTAGATTCTCTTAATTTTTTTATTTTCTGTCCAATTGTCATTTTACCAAATTAAGACTTGACCTTATTTGGTCAAATATACAATCTTTTTCTGAACTTCGTCAATGTATGATGGAAAAAATAGCTCTTTTACAATTTTTGAAGTCAGGGTTGTCCCGTGCGAATTGTAAATGTGCTATTGTGGGCTGGGTCGGCATGAAACACAACGTTTTGGCGCTTGGCGCAGTGGCGGATTTCGGAGCAAAAAACTGTCAATACACCACAAAATTTGATGTGAGGTAGTATGTTCAACTAACCACGTCACCCGCCATTGAGCCAAACGCCTGTTACCTGCTGGCCTTCTGTCTGTCGTGTCGCTGTATGCCTTGTCAATATTGAGTTTCCGTGTCATTGTCTGCTGTGTTTGTCAGGCTGTGTGGCGGTGTATTTTTATTTTTTTGAAGCGTTGGGAAATTTTTTAAAAACAATTTGGTCTGCGTTGGCAAAGCAAGCTCTTTTGCAATTTTTGGTCTGTGCGTTGGCTTGTGCGAATTGCAAATGTGCTTGCTTTTAGGGCTGGCTGTCCTTCGGTTTCATAAATATTGATATTAAAAGTCCTATTCCAACTACTACGTCAACTGTGTTCCACATTTGTCTGCCAAGAGCGATTTTGAAAAACGGTTGAAATAACAAAGCAAGTCCACCATAAATAATCATTTCCGTCTGCCGTCCTTGTTGGTTTGCCTGATATGCTAAAATTGCAAAGCCTATTAGTCCTGCAAATCTTACGAACTGGTAAAACCTATAAGGCATATCTGCCAAACAGAGAAAAAATAAAACTGCTAAAGCTATTTTGATTGCATTAGTCATGTTATTCCTGGTTGTCTTTTGAACTGTCAGCAATACTGATAAAGTCAAACTGAGGGATTTCAGAAATTTCAAAGAAATGACTTGTAATTTTGTCTAGATAGCCGTCTGTAATGATGTCGTTTTCTAAATACAATTCAATGTCCGGGAAATGGGCTAAAATGATTTCATCACTTACATTTAAACGGTGTCGTATATTCTTGAAAAACTTGATTTCAGAATACTCAAGTTGATCGTCTGCTTTAATAGTTTCAATTGCAAAATCAATCAAAGTCAGCTCTTCCTGTTCATTTAGTTCAGTTTGCTTTAACAAGTCAAAATAATATTGTATAAAGTTTTTACCACCAGAGTTAATCTTACCAACTAGTGAATTGATTTCTTCATGAAAATTAAAATTTGAAAAAAGAGGCGATTTTTCACACATTGATTTAATCAAAGAAATTTCTCTGTAATCAATATTTCCATCTGATGCCATACAGCAAAAAGCAGTTTTTAGCAAAAGTTTGTCAAATGATATTGTGTCCATATTTTTATAATTTTTATTTTTTAAAACCTATTCTTGGTCGTTCATTAGTATATGATTGTTGGCCTTCCATTTTTGCTTTGATTTCTATGTAACTGTTTAGTTCTGAAAGAGAGATTGATGGTTTGTTCGATTTTATCGTTTCCAATAAAATTTCTCTTGTTATTCTTGACTTACTACGCAGTGCCATTCTTGACGCTTCGTCACATAAAAATTTTATGTCGCTTGAAACATAGTTTTCAGTTGCCTTTGCTAGCTCTGCATAATCTAAACCTATGTCGGTTGGTCTTTTTTCTAAATACAGCTTGAACATTAATTCCCTTGCTTCAAAGTCTGGCGGTGGCAAGTAAACGTGCTTGTCTAATCTGCCTGCTCGTAAAATTGCTGGGTCTATTGAGTTTGGACGATTTGTAGCACCTACAATAAAAACACCATCATCACCGCTGTTATTCATTTGTGCCAAAAATTCGTTCACAGCACTTGTATTCATATGGTTGACACTTGAATTATCACGGTTTGGAACTAAAGCATCTAATTCATCGATGAAAATGATACTTGGAGCATTCTTTCTGGCTTCATCAAAAAGGTTTTTTATATTTTCTTGTGAAGCATTTACCCATTTGCTTTGAATGTCGGAAGGTTTAATTTGATAGAAATTAAATCCAATTTCTTCTGCCATCTTTTCTGCAAAGAATGTTTTCCCGCAACCAGGGGGGCCATATAAAAGCATACCATTTGGTATTGTTAATCCATATTCAGCATATTTTTCTTTTTCATTCAAAGCGTCAATGACATCTAATTTGATAGTGTCTTTTAGTTCTTGCATTCCTGCAATTGATTTGAAGCCTTCACCTTTTTTAGATGACTTTAAAGTTTTTGTTGATTGTGCAGATTTTTCAAGTACTGGATTTTCAACTTCGATTTCGCCATTAACAGCTTGTATAAACTCTTTCAAATTCTTGAATCTATTTTCTGCATCACGTTGCAACGCTTTTGCAATGATGTTGAAAGTGTTGGCTTCAATTTTTGATTCCGAACTCACAACTTGTAATGGCTTTTCTCGCTCCTTTAAAATTGCATCTTCTAATTTCATTGAATCAGATTTGAATTTGGACAATTCCACAAACCAAGGCGGAAGTCCAACCAATAAATGATAATACAAAGCACCTACTGAGAAAATGTCACTTTGAATCGAAAAGACTTTGTTAAATGTTTCGTTGGCTGAATAGAAAGGGTTAAGACCTTCTTTTTGAAAATCTTTATTTGATTGGGTTAAAAATCTCGCATAGCCAAAATCTATTATTTTAGGAACAGTCACTTGTCCTGACAAATCCAACATTACGTTTAAACTATTAATGTCGTTATGAATAATTGGATTTTGTTGGTTATGAAGATAATTAAGGCCGTTAAGTACCCCAAGAATAATGTCCTTTGCTTCATAAGGATTAAAGGTTTGTTCCCTTTTCATTTTGTCAGCAAGGGTTTCACCACTAATAAAGTCTAAAATGGCATAAGCGTATTTTTGATTTTCTATTAAAAGTTCGCCAGAGTCACTAAGTTTGACAATGTTCGGGTGTTTCAACTTTTTCAGAATTTCTATTTCTAGCACATCACCACTTTGGTCAAACTGTGTCCTATTTAATTTTGAATAAGAAAACAGCTTCAAAAGCTTGGTTGAATTTTCTTTATCTTTTACACGATAGGACTCTGCGTAACTCCCTTTCTTTAAAAAGAAAGTTACGATATACTTGTCATCAATGACTTGACCTTTGGTTAATATGTGTTTGGTGCTATTCATAACTTATCCAACTAATACTGAATCATCACCGCTTGGTCTGTCTTCTGGATAAAGGCAATCAATAACAGCAATTACTATTGGGTGTAATTCATCTACATCAGGACTTTCACCGATTTTTTGCAACCCTTGATTTAAAAGCGTTCTTGCTTTATTTGGGTCTCTCCATCTGTAAGAACCAAAGTTTTGGTTATGGTGACGGATAAAGCCAATGAGCTGATAAATGAAAGTTAGCTGAACAAAGAAGCTGTTGATTTCTTCTAAAAGTACATTGCCAAGCTTTACATCTTTAACCTTGATAACTTCTTCTAATTGATTCTTAATTTGATTTACAACCTGCGTTGTTTTTTCGTTGCCAAGTTCCTTGTTTGCTTTTTCAAGTCTGTAATACTCTTCTTTTAACTCCGCTTCTAATTTTGGCCATTCTGTTGTTTCGTTTAATTCATCAATGGTCTTGAGAGTTTTGCGAAGATTGGTCAATACTTCCTGTTTTCCGTCAACATCATTCTTGTTGTTCTCGAAGGATTTTTCGATTTTCTCTAACTCTGATTCTGCTTTTTTCAGTTTTGTATCGTCAGAATGATTACCATCTCTTTTTAATTCTGAAACTGCTCCTTTTGCCTTTCTAATTTCGTTAGAAAGCCATTTCGTATCAACGGATTGAACTGTGTCCGTTGGAACTTCAATTTCAGAAGTATGGTCTAAATATGGAAAATATGCTTGAACAGTCATTTGTTGAGATTTATCCAAGTTAATGGTCAAATCAACATCTGAATTTTCTGGCAATAAGGCAGGTAAGTCTGTACCACTTATTATAATGTCGTAAACGTGTTCATTATAAATGGCTCTTGTTCCTTCTGAACCGTGCTCACCTTGATAAACTGGAATTTTGATAAAGTCGGAATCCATTCCTGGGCGGATTTGCTTTTGGGTTTTAAGTCCGTTCAAAGTTCCCGTTGCTGGTAAAGATTGGTTTTTCTCCAAACCTTTGACAGTGGTAAAAACGATTTTTCCTGTAGTTTTCTGTTTAATTTCAATACCAATATTATATGGTAGAGTGGCACTACCAATTTTTGAACCCTGAATTACGCTGAATGAGTTTGGCTCACTTTCAAGTAGATTACCTTTGTCGTCATATAGGGTAACTGTAAAAACATTTGTCCTTCCTTCGTTCAATTGAACGTCAATTACTTCACCAATTGTATTGATTTCGACTTTCCCACTTGACCAAGCATTGTCACCCCTTTTGATTTCAGCAAAAACTTTTTCGGGGATTTCTCCTTCGGTTTTGTCTTCTAAGATTTTGAGAGTTACGAATTCTTCAGTTTCAACGGTTGATGCTTCGTGACCAATTTCAAGCTGAATTTTTGTTCTGTCTCTGGTTTGCTCTATAATTTCATCCGATAATTCAACTGTTGAAGCATACAAGGCTGCACCCTTTGAAACAACAGTCATTGGGTCAACACTTGTGTCAGGTTTGCAAATTTGTTTTTCTAACATTTCTCTCAAGGTTGGAGAAAGTGTTGGGCCACCAACCAAAATGAGAGAATCCAAAGAGCTACCTTTTAAATTATTCCTTTTTAACAGTGTCAGGCTACAATCAATTGCTTTTTGGAAGATCGGGGCAAGTACAATTTTAAGTTGCTCCTGCGTAACTGTAAGGTCAATTTCTATTTCTTCACCTTCATCATCTTGTCCACATTCACCCGGATCAACATATATATTGTGTGATGGATTGAATGAAAGATTGTTTTTTATTTCTTCAGCGAAAAACTTTAATCCGCTTCGGTATTCTTCTTTCTTGATGTCATCAGAAAGCAAATCATCAATTGAAAATCTTTCTTGGATGTGAGGTATTATAAGTTGGTCAACGATAGCATAATCTAAATTCTTACCGCCTAAGTAATTGTCTCCTTCTGTGTCAATTACTTTCATTATTCCATCTTCAACTTTGAGTAATGCAGCATCAAAAGTTCCACCACCAAAATCAAAAACTAACCAAAAACCATCTTTCTTTTTACTGTCAAGACCATAAGCCATTGATGCTGCTACTGGTTCTTGAAGAACTTCAACGTGGTCAAACCCCGCTAGCTTTCCTGCTCTTCTTGTAGCATCTATTTGGTTGTTTTTAAATGCAGCAGGAACAGTGATGACCGCAGCGTTTATATTTTCGTCTTGTACATATTCCTTAAGTCTTTTCAGTACTTCTGCGGAAAGCTCTTCGGAAGAAAATTCTTTATTAACATTTGAAACAGAAAATCTTTTGTCGGTTCCCATTGTTCTTTTAAACTCAACAAAGGAGTTGAGAGATTTACTTCCTGAGAGTGATTTTAGACTTTCAGATCTATAGTTGGCATATGCTGGGTCACCAACTAAGATACTTCCATTGTTTCTAAATGAAACACAAGAAGGAGTTGTCTCTTTTTTTCTGTCTGGAAGGGCTTTAATAATTTCAACACTTCCCTTTTCCATTCTTGAAATTGCCGAGTTGGTTGTTCCCAAGTCAATTCCGTAGTCAATTTTAGTTCTTGCCATTGTGTAAAAATTTAATTTTGAGAAACTTCAACCTGTGCTCTTTGAATCAAGATGCCATTAAAGTTTACTTGCGGTTTTATGATTTTAGAAATTATTTTTTTGCCTGATTCTAAGGTGTCATCTTCTACAAAGTTGATAACATCAATATTCATTCTTTCGTCATATTCATTATTCAGCAAATTCACCATTTCATAGCCGTTGGCTGCAAAATTTGCCTGAATACGCTCAATTCCCTTTTCCAATGGTTTTAGACCTTTTATATCTGCATCCATTCTTGAAATGTTCTTTTGCATCCTTACGATTTCATCAGCTACTTTTAGCGCAAGTGAATGGTCTGCTTTTTCGTTTGTTGCAATTGGTTGACTTTTTGATTCTTCTTGTTGAACTTTTAATTGGGTTTCAAGAACTTCAATTAGTTTGTTGTCAAGCTTTAGACTTTCTTCTTCTAATGATTTTTTGGTATTTCTAATTTGGGTTTCTACGTCAGTTTGACTAGACTTTATCCGCTTACCTAAAAACAAATACATCAATGCACCGAGAAGCAGCGTTACTAACGTGGCAATAATCCAATACAATCGGTTTTTCTCAACGTCACCACCCAATGCGGAAATTCTGGTCTCTGCTTGTAGTCCTGTTTCTTGAATTTTAGTGCCTAAATCATCTGCAATTGTATTGATGTTGCTTCGGTTTGTTTCGATAAGGCTACTTAAACTGTCAACCATATTTTCAAGTGTGACAGCTTTACCATTCAATTCGTTGATTGAATTTCGTTGCTGGTTTATAGTTGTTTGATGACTATTTACTTTTGATGTTAAACCTTCAATTTCTTCCTTTTGCTTTTCAATGGTTTTTTGAATAGCTGGAATTTGTTTAATCAACAAACTATCTGATTGCGTTTGAGCAATGAGATTTGAAGAGCCAATAAAGGCCGTTATGAGTAAAATTCTTTTCATTATTTTCTGATTATCTTGATTAACTGGTCTAAAAGTGTGCGAATTACTTCGTTTGTTCTTGGTTTATCTTTTAGTTTTTCAACTAAAAGGGGGGAATATTTATAGTACAATTTAATAAACTTACACCCCAAGTAAGATTGGCGTAAAAAATCATCCCTAAAAGTTCTTAGCTTCAACACTTGAGGATGCTCATAATCCCCATAAGCCATAGTTGCAATGTAGCAACCATCTGTTGCGGTGCTTATAGTTTTACCAACTTGCTTTGCTGTAGATTTTGCTTGAGCTGCTCTTACGTCTTTCCAATAGCAAATGTGCTTTATTTGGTTTATTTGAATTGGCCCAAGTTTGCCAATCAAAAAGTCAACGAGGTTTTTATATTCCGAAACTTTGCTTTGATTTGAGCAATGTTGTATTATTTCAACGTCATTTATACTTATTCCATTACTTACAACTTCAACGACTTTATCCCAATTCAAACAGCTTGCCTTCATTTTTTCGACTTTGCTCCAATTGATAGAAACGTCTGTTCTAGGCAAACGCATTCCACCAAACTCGTGGTATTGAAGTTTCTCAACTTCAGCATCAATTTGGTTACAGGCAGTATTATAGGCTTCTTTAATTGAATTCAATATTGCAATAGCCTTATTTATCTCTCGATCTTTCATATCTTCAAGAGTTGCAAGACTATCTTTTGCTCGGTCTTTTGCCATTTTTCCTACAGCAATTGAATCGGCTAATTTGGTAAGCTTCTGAGAAGATTCAAGATAATTGTCACGAGAATTATTTTCCTGACTTTCATTGAAATAATCGATACCACATTGCATTATTTCATTTGCTAATTGGTCTGCAAGTGCTTTATATTTTAAGTCGCTTATACCTAGTATTGATTTTAATAATGCTAAATCATCTTTTGTCTCTGTATATAATTTTAAGCCAAATTCATACGCATTACCTTTATTTTCCTTTCGTTTCTTTTTGCAAGTTTCTATTTTGCTTTCAATTTTGTGGAGCGGTTCTTCAGTGAATTTTTGCGACAAATACTTTTGGGTAGCACCATTACAATTGCTGAAAAACTTTAAAGTGTCTGAACTTGAATATTTGACCTTAAATTGTTTAAGGATATCATCTACAAACTTTTCAGTTTGTTTTTTATTGTCTATAGTGTAAGTTTGGTCTGCAACCGTATGAACAAAGTCGGCAAAACTTGGTGAATCAATTAGCTTGATTTTGGCTTCTATGCCTTCTTTTATTTCTTGTTGGGATTCACTTAGTAATTTGAGAGTACCAATATTATTAAAGCAAGAGAAATTTTTTGATGTTACTTCTTTTCCATTTGTCACTTTGTCCCAAATTTCAACCGCTTTTTCTTTGTCACCATTTATTAAATAATTGAGAGCCGTTTCATCAAAAGTGTTGGTTTTTAGAAACCAGAACAGTGAATGACTTACCTTGTCTTGATTCTGTTCAATTCCTGCAAATGCTTTTGCGATTGAATTTTCTGAGCGGCCAACGTTACCAAAAAATGGGAAATCAAATTCAGAATCGACTTGCTTGCCAATACTTGCGTATTTTGTAATTTTACTTTTCTGTTTTTGAAGTTCTTTTTCAGAAGAGTTTGCAAGAATGCCCGCAATTCTATATGGGTTGTCTTGAATAAGTTTCATTTATATCTTATTTATGTTGGTCATTAGTGTTTGTTTCAAATTGGTCACAAAGCCTATTTTTAAAAGTCTGCATTCCAATAGTCCAAATTATATATAATTAATTAGGTTGCTAGTATTCATTTTATCTTCTTTCTGTTACTATATAAAATTGCCAAGTGTAGCCCATATTACTTTCCATATATTCAGTACCAATGTTAGGAATTACCCCTGGAGCTGATGCACGATAATTATATGTTCCTGGATTTAGCGTAAGCGTCTTTTTTTGTTTTGGGGAGAAAGTATAAGTTTCGGAATTCAGTTTTAAAGTTAGCGTCAATGATGTGTTATTGAATATCTCAATTTCGGGATTATAAGTAGATGTCTTTCCGCTTGGAGTGAACATTCCCCTTTCATTTTTCTCAACTATATCTCCCAGTTTTACAAATGACTTGTGAATGTAGCCTTCTTTGTCAGTTGCAATGTCTATTATATTGTAGAAGTCATTTTCTGTCTCTAGTGAAACAATAAAAATTTGTGTTCCCGGCTTTAAAGATGAAATTACTTCATAGTCTGTTCCAGGACCTTGTCGAAAGTTTACCTGTTTTGTCACCCAACCTAAATAGGATTGGCTGAAACCAATTGATGCTGTTAATAGGAACAGTGTTAAGAAGAAAAGTTTTTTCATATGCTACAAGTTTATTGAATTTATTCTTTGTTCTGTCGGTGCGTTGGCAAAAAATGGCTCTTTTGGTTTTGCGAAGGGTCGGCTTTTGTGTCGGGCAAAACCAAATGTGCCATTTGTGCGGCTGGCTAAAATTGTTTTTAAAAAATGTGCGTTGGGAAAAAATAAAAATACAGAAGCGTTGGCTTTGGGGTCGGCTGTCTGATGGTTCATTTGTCCCGTTACTTTATGTTTATTACTGTCGTTCATTCTTGCTATGTCGTCTTTTAGGCTTGCAGGTAACTCATGCATTGACGCAACCCAGACTGACTAAGTAAAACCCGCATTGCGTGTTTTACTTAGTCCCTATTGCGTCTAAATCCATAAGGACGTTGGAGGTAAAACAGTGCCTCTGTTACAAATATAGTAGCATTTTTCGAATATGCAATTACGCTCTAAAATTAGGTCACACATCCAGACGGTCGAATGGGCTTTGCACACGCTCCCACCCTACTCGCGTTATGTGCGTGTATATTTCTGTAGTTTTGCTACTTTCGTGGCCCAGCAAGCCTTGTATATAACGTAAATCCACGCCCGACTCCAGTAGGTGGGTGGCAAACGAATGT
>Ga0208544_10000276_pt1 | contig 42183 bp, 34 predicted proteins | sample DEB08_DNA_9_FD_184526 | JGI IMG/M metagenome (GOLD analysis project Ga0208544, IMG submission 184526) | Aqueous microbial communities from the Delaware River and Bay under freshwater to marine salinity gradient to study organic matter... | ecosystem: Environmental > Aquatic > Marine > Coastal ... | reverse complement strand
ATAGCCGCTGATAACAGCGACTTCAGTTCGGCTATTTCCTGCACCTGTTCAGCTATGATCTCATCTTTGTTCATCGATGCTAGTTCGCAATTTTTTAGCTATTTTGCAAATCGACCTAAATAGTTACAACCGATGAATGTCCTTTCTGACCTGACGAAAAATTTCGTCGAAAGGGATACTTACCTATGAGTACCAGAAAAGATGGTCAAAACAATACTTTTCTTAATACAGCAGATGGTTGGGACACATTTTTGAAATTTGGTAATTCTCGGTGGGCGATTTAGGTTACCCGTTGCACCACGCGCCCTAAATGACTACTGTTGGGACACATTTCTACGACTGCGGCCGGGAGGCCGCCTGATACTTCATCGTAGGCTGGAGCCAACGACGATTTCGGCAGCCCCAGCGGGGCGAAAGCCCATTGCCATGCCGGCGGCCTCAGCGGTAGGTATCTATAACGCTGAGGTCTCCAAAAATGACCGCAATGCGGTCATTTTATGTTAGCCCTAAGATTAACCGATGTTTTCCGCCCACGACGTTACAACGTAATCTCCAAATGCCGCCGCATAATGGAATAATGGCCAAAATCGTCGGCCATGCTGTAGGAGCAGATCAGCCAGACGCGTTGTCCTTCGCGCAGATCGTAGTGAAAATCGTCGGTCACCCGGGTATCTATTGTGAATTCGAAGGAAGTGCCGCTGGCGTCTTCATGGCCAAGGTAATGCTGTACTGCTGGCTGCCCGCCCAGGCTGGTAATGGATTGTTGGTTGTCAAAACCCACTACAAAAAACTCTTCCATCCTGGTATTTTCCTCGGCTACGGCGCCCATCACCAAATTGGCGTTGATGAGGTCGTTGGCAGGATTAAAGCCCAACGCCAACCAGCCTTGGTAAGGAGAATGGAGTTTGAAGGTCAAAAGATCACCTTCATACGCCCATTCTACCTGCATACCATCAATAACAAAATAGTTTTCGGACGGTGGCGTAGCAGAGATACCGGTAAAGGCAAATACCAATAATACGCCCCAGTAGGCAAATAATTTCATCGGATATAATTTATGTAGCTATTAATGTGATATGATTTCCGATGAAGCTATTTCCAAAACCGTGCCAAAGTGACGGAACAAAAATAACTGAAATTTGCCCCGACCCGGAAGGGAGTTTTAGCGATTTTTGCCTTTGCTTACCCCGACCCTAAAGGGAGAAAAGGCAAAAGAAGGCGAAAATCGCTAAAACGGTTTTTAGGAGAAAATCCAAACATATTCACCCACCCCATAAAATAATTGTGATTACCTTCGCCACCTATTGGGGTGCTGGGTTCCTGCGCACAAGCGCGCATACCTGGCTGAGATCATACCCTTGGGCGGTTGGAAGTTGGAATGCGGAAATTCGGAGGTGGGGAAAAACCTAACCTCGTCAAAGAAATTCCCGTTCGGCCGAAAACGCGCCAGGAACCTGCCCGGATAATGCCGGGAAGGGAAATTTGAAGGTGTAAACGTGGAAACGTGTAAACGTGTAAATGAAGGGCAACATAACTGTTGATCGACATATACACGTTTACACCCGTCCCCTTTTACACCCGATCGGGTGTGAGGTAAGTATACCGTGTCCTGCCCCGGGATGACGGTGAACCATTTACCTTCAAGTGTTTTTTATGTATCTGTGTAAACTTTCCCGGCAACTCAAAATTGGTAGTTGTCTGCTGCTGTGCTTCGTGAGCAGCACTTTTCTTTTGGCGCAAAGCCCTTTTTCCGGAACCATTTCTACCGCCCAGGGCCAGCCCCTGGTAGGTGCCAACGTCTATTTCCCCGACCTCGCCCGCGGGGTAGCCACCGATGCGGAAGGCTCCTTTGATTTTGGCGTGGTGCCCGCCGGCGAACACCTCGTCACCATCAGTTACCTGGGTTACCAAACTGCTCAGCTGACGATTACGGGCGGCCAGGACAACCGCCTGGCGCTCGTGCTCCTCGAAGACCCCGTCTTCACCGGCGAGGTAATCGTGGCGGCTACCCGCGCCGACGCCCGCACGCCCATGACCTACACCACCGTGACCCGGGAGGAGTTGGCCACCAACAACCTGGGCCAGGATGTGCCCTTTTTGCTGCGCTGGACGCCTTCGGCCATCGTCACCTCGGATGCGGGCACGGGCATCGGCTACACCGGCATCTGGATCCGGGGCTCCGACCCCACGCGCATCAACGTGACCATCAACGGCATCCCCCTCAACGACGCCGAAAGCCAGGGCGTCTTCTGGGTAGACTTGCCCGACTTTGCGTCGTCGACCGAGGATATCCAGATCCAGCGCGGCGTGGGAGCATCCACCAACGGAGCTGGCGCTTTCGGCGCAACCATCAACCTCAACACCAGCAAGGTGTTCACCGAGGCTTACGTGTCCAGCGACGCCAGCGTGGGCAGCTTCAACACCCTGAAGGGCAACCTGCGCTTCGGTACCGGCCTGCTGGCCAATGGCTTCAGCGTGGATGGGCGGATTTCGCGCATCTCTTCCGACGGGTATATCGACCGGGGGGCGGCGGATCTCTCCTCGTGGTCGCTGGCTGGTGCCTGGCTGGGCAAGCGGTCTTCCGTACGCCTCAACGCCTTCAGTGGCCACGAAGTGACGTACCAGGCCTGGAACGGCGTGGACGCCAGCCTCGTCAACGACCCCGTGCTGCGCACCAGCAACACCGCGGGCACCGAAAAGGCCGGCGACCCCTACGACAACGAAGTCGACGACTACGGGCAGACCCACCTGCAATTGCTCTTCAACCACCAGTTCAATCCGCGCTGGAACCTCAACCTGGCCGGGCACTACACCAAGGGCAGCGGCTTCTTCGAGCAGTACAAGGCCGAGGAGGATTTTGCCGACTACGGCCTGCCCTACCCTACCCTGGGCAGCGACACGGCTACTACCACCGACCTGATTCGCCGGCGCTGGCTCGACAACGACTTCTACGGCGCCACCTACAGCCTGCACTACCAGGGGGCCGACCAACGGCTGCAGCTGACCCTGGGGGGCGGGCTGCACCACTACCTGGGCCGCCACTTCGGCGAAGTCATCTGGGCACGGCTGGCCAGCACCAGTGAAATTCGCGACCGCTACTACGACAACGACGCCGAGAAGACCGACTTCAACGTGTTCGCCAAGCTGAACTACGCCCTCAGCGACCGCTGGGATACGTACCTCGACCTGCAGGCACGCACCATCGGCTACGACTTCCTGGGGGTCAACAACGACGGCAACCTGCTCAACCAGACGGCCAGCCTCTCCTTCTTCAACCCCAAGGCAGGCGTTCAGTACCGCTCGGCCAGAGGGACCCGCGCCTACGCCAGCTTTGCCGTGGCCCAGCGCGAGCCCAACCGCAACGACTACGTGGGCAGCACACCCACCAACCGCCCCCGGCCCGAACAGCTCTACAACCTGGAAACCGGGTGGGAACGACAGTGGAAAAAGACCACCGTGCAGGCCAATGTTTACTACATGTACTACCGCAACCAGCTGGTACTGAACGGCCAGATCAACGATGTGGGCGAACTGCTGCGCACTAACGTGGACCAAAGCTACCGCCTCGGACTGGAACTGGTAGCGGGCGGCGAACTGGCGCCCGGGCTGAGCCTGCAAGGCAACGCCACCGTGAGCCGTAACCGCGTAGTGGCCTACACCGAATTTGTGGACGACTACGATGCGGATTTCAACTGGCTGGGCCAGCAGGGTATCCAGCGGGCGGAAACCGATCTGGCGTTTTCGCCCAATTTCCTGGCGGCTGCCGAGCTGCGCTACGACCTCCTGCGCCAAACCACCCGCCACGACCTTTCCGTCGCCCTGCGTGGCAAATACGTAGGCCGGCGCTTTCTGGACAACAGCTCCGACGAGCAGAACAGCCTGGATCCTTACTTTTTCAGCGACTGGCAGCTCCAGTACACCCTCCACCCGGGCTGGGCCAAGGCCGTGCGGCTCAATTTCCAGGTGATCAATTGGTTGGATAATTTGTACGAGTCCAACGGCTGGTCGTACCGCTATTTTGTGGATGGTTCACCGGAGCTCCTGCAGGGGCTGTACCCGCAGGCGGGTCGGCAGTTGCTGTTGGGGGTAGGGATAGATTTTTAGTACCATTGCATGTTAAAAAGGTAGTAGGCCGGGCTGGCATTTAGTTCCTCCAGGTTTAAAAGCAACAAACGGGGTGAGGTCGGTAGCGATTGGGTTTGCCTTCCTCACCCCACCTAACCACCCGGCGATCATTCACAGCGGCCATCGCCTGCCATTTGGATTTTCGGCAATTCTATCCCATCTTTGAGGATGACTGAAACGATGCCGGTGGACAATCAGATACTACTTAACGAAATAGACCAAAACCTGGCCGTAGTGGGGCAGGAAAGTGCAGTGGTGCCCTTTGTTGCAGCCTTATCCAAACAACTGCAACGGAGTGCCAATCAATTGTTGGCTGCCGGGGATGCCTGGGCAGCGGAGTTGTCGTCCATTGGTCGCGATGAACTATCAGAACGGTCGCTGGCTTTTTATTTTCATTACCAATGGGTAGATGGCGCCAAGTACTTCCTGGTCCTCTGGCGCAACGTGCTGTTCGAAAACATGAAAGCGCACCTCTTAAATATGGACGGGCAGCTAACAACTGAACAGCTACGGCGCCTACAGCACGACAGCCAGGAACAGTTGCGAACAGCCAAGGCAGAATTGGACCAGCTCTGGATCACGGCCAGCCAGCCGGCAGACCCTACGGCCAAAAGTACCCGCCAACAACTGGAAAGCTGGTTTCTGCAAAGCCTCCCCTGGCCGGTTTACCGCAAGCAAGTGGAGACGATCAGTACACAAGCAGCAGGCTTACTGGAGCAACACCGCGTCTTGACGCACGACAGTGGCTATGTTCAGCAAATCCGCAAGCTGGTTCACGAAACATTGGAAGCCTGCGAAAAAGAAGTGAATTTACACCTGGAAATGGCCATGGATGGCAGCCAATTCCTCGAGGACCAGGAAAACAATACCGCGGCGAAAGTGGTCATCCACATTGAGCAACTGGAAAGCAAGATCATTCAGCAGAAGCACAGCAAGCGCTTTACCCAGCAACTGGATCACCAACTGCACGCCCTGACGGCAACGACCTCCATCCCCGTCGTCACTGCTGGCCTAACCTTGCAAAGTAAAGACATCAACTTTCAGCGCCACATTTCCCGCTGGCTGGATTCCGAGATCCTACCGCTGCTCTACGAGGTTTGGGAAATAACCATCCACGTGCGCAACAGCCTGAAAATGGCACTCATCAATATTCGCAACCGCGCCATTATCCTCAAAAATGAGCCGGTGGAGGTGCCGACAATAGCCAACTCCCGCGACAACCTGAAGCAAGCACTGGATATTTTCAGGCAACAAACCCAGGTCCGGCAGAGCGAGCTGACGGAGTTGCAGCAGCTCATCGGGCAACGGCTGGACAAAGACTTGCGCCTATCCAACATTTTTCGCGAGAACGAACTTTTCCTGCGCATCCCCCTGCAGTCGACCTTCAACCAACTGCGGACCAACCAGAACGAACTCCTCGTCAGCTTCCACACCTGGTGGGAGCGGCAACGGCGACGGGTCAATCGCTACCTGTTATCGGTACAGCAGGAAGAAAGCCTGAGCGTTGCGGAAAAAACCGTGCGCTATTTGCGCAGCCGCAGTATCCAGGAAGAAAACAACCCGTATACCAGTATCTTTTTAACCAAAGGCTACATTGGCGAATCCTTCTGGGTAGGCCGAACAGCCGAATTACAGCGGGCTACCAACCTCATCAAACACTGGCGCCAGGGCTACCGCGGAGCAGTGCTCCTGACGGGCAACCGCTTTTCCGGAAAATCGCTTTTTGGCGATTTGATCAGCAATAAATTCTTTGCCGACGAAACCATCCGTTTGCTGCCCAATAGCACCTTCTCACTGGAAGGGCGAAGCTTCAACACCACCTACGACCTGGGCGAGGCCCTTGATTTTGTCGCCAACCAACACCTCAACTACAAACCATTCATCTGGCTGGACGACCTGGAGCTGTGGCAAGATGCCGACAACACCATTGCCGACAATGTGGTCCAACTTCACCGCCACATCGACCAGTACGCGGGGCGCATCTTCTACCTGGTTTCCGCAGGCAATGCCTTACTCCACATGCTCCAACGTACCCAGCTAATGGATGCGCATTTTCAGGCGACGATCCGCCTCGATGTCATGAGTAAAGAGGATATCAGCCAGGCCGTCCTCATTCGCCACAGCGCCACCCACAAAGAATTGGTAGGACCAGACAACCGCACCGTCTTACCTGGTGATTTCCAGCGCATGATTAGCCGAATCTACCATACTTGTCGGGGCAATATTGGCGAAGCGCTGAACCTGTGGGCCTACGCTGCGCAGCTCGAAGACAACGACCGCGTTTCCCAGCAAATGCCGATCCACTACCGGCTACCTGATTTTATTGAACCAGATTCGGCTTTGCTCTTGCGGATCCTGCTCCTGGAACGGCGCACCAACGAATACCGCCTGCGCCAGCGATTTGGCCCCGCGTTCAATCCGCGGTACAGCGGCGCCTTGCGGCGGCTAATCAGCATCGGCATTATCCAGCGACAACTTGACAACTGGCTGGAGCTCAACGAATCAGCAGTTAACGACCTCACTTACCTGCTGGAACAAAAACAGTACCTGAACTTTAAATACTAACCCGGATGGATTACTTGTGGCAAGTGCATTTAGATTACCATTGGCGGGGTTTCCTCGGACTTATCTTCCTGCTGGGGGTGTTGTACACCTTGCTGGTAGGCAGCAAATACCTGCTCAAGGGCCTGGATACGCCTAAAGACTGGCAGGAACGGCTGCGGGAAATCATTCAATTGTTTTTGCTCTTGTTTGAGCCGCTGGTCATCCTCACCCTGAGCAGTTATTTTATCCTCATCCAACCATTTTTTCATGGCCTGATCGTTTTGTTCCTCCTGCTCACCAACCTCCAACACATCAAGAACTACTTCTGTGGGCGGATCATCTTATTTGATGCCGGCATCCACGTGGGAGCCCGGCTGAAAAGCAAGGGGCAGCGCGGCATCATCATCGGAACCGGCCGCCTGGGCCTTCGCCTTCAGGAAGGACAACAGCAACATTTCCTCGATTACAGTCACCTGCTAAAGGACGGCTACACCCTGCTGGCGGACGAAAAAAGCGGCCTCTTTTTCCGCATCCATGCGACCACCAACATCCCCGGAGAACCCGAAAAAATTCGCGAACAACTCTGGATCTTGTTGCAAACGGCCCCCTTCATCAACTGGCGACACCAACTTAAAATCAAGGCCAGCACCAAGACAGCGGCCACCTGGATGGTCAACCTGGCCCTCCACGACGAACAACACCTGAATGACCTGCTGCGCTTTTTGGAAGAAGCGAATTTTTCCTGTCAAATTGCCAAATAACTCAGTCCTAATATGGAAGCTTTTTCACCTTATACGCTCATTATTGGTGCCTCCGTCATCGTCATTCTGTCTTTCTTTTTCGGAGAGGTAGCCCGCAGTACCAATATCCCTTCGGTACTGTTACTGATCATCCTGGGGATTGCCCTGCAATACGGCCTGGCTTCCCAGGGGATTAACGACATCAACTTTTTTCCCGTCCTCGAAATCCTGGGGATCGTAGGGCTGATCATGATCGTCCTGGAAGCGGCCCTGGAGCTGGAACTGAAACGGGAAAAATACCTGCCCATTGCCAAAGCGTTTCTGATCGCACTGGTCGGTCTGCTGGCCTCCATCTACGTAGCGGCGCTGATTCTGCACCAGTTTATCGACGGCATGGGAATGGATACCGCCTGGCTGTACGCAACCCCCCTGTCCATTCTTTCCAGTGCCATTATTATTCCCAGTGTAAGTGGCCTGAAGGAATACAAGAAGGAATTCCACATCTACGAAAGTACGTTCTCCGATATCCTGGGGATCATGGTTTTCTATTTCCTGGTGGCCCCTTTCGAGACCACCCAAGAGTCACAAGGACTGCTGGGGTTTGGCGGAAATTTATTGCTGACCATCCTTTTTGCCGTGCTGGCCAGCTACATCATCATTTTCGTTTTCCAAAATATTCGCAGCCAAACCAAGCTGTTCATGCTCATCGGGGTGCTGCTGCTGGAGTACGCCATCGGCAAGCAGATGCACTTGTCTTCCCTGATCATTATCCTCATCTTTGGCCTCCTGATTGCCAATATGAAACTCTTTTTCCGCGGTAAACTGGGGCAGTGGCTGCACCTCGAACGCGCCAATAACATTTACGAAGGGTTGCACATCATTACCATGGAAACGGCTTTTGTGGTGCGCACCTTTTTCTTTGTCATTTTTGGCATCACCATTTCGCTGGCGTCCCTTTTCAATCTGGACGTCGCGCTGGTCAGTTTATTGATCATAGCGTCCATTTACGCCATCCGTTTCATCATCCTGCGGATCTTTATCGGCAAAGATATCCTGCCCCAACTCTTCGTAGCGCCGCGTGGCCTCATCACCGTCCTGCTGTTTTACGCCATTCCTGAAAGCGCCCAAATTCCTGGGTTTGAACCCGGAATCCTTCTTTTTATTATTATTGGCACCAGCCTGATCATGACCTTTGCGATGATTCGCGACAAGCAACGTACCGGCCAGGCGCTGCAAAAAGCCAAGGAGAAACCCGTCGGCTACGAAAAGTGGACGGCGCCCAGTGCCACCAGTTACACCGAAGGCAAGGAAGCGCAAAAAGAATCACACTAACCCCTTGCAAACCACGCATCAATACTGGCTATGCAACTACATCCACGCGTAAAATCGCTTAAACCGTCGGCGACCCTGGCCATCAACGAACGATCAGCCGAATTGGTCGCCGCTGGCCAGCGGGTCTACCGGCTGGGGTTTGGCCAGTCGCCTTTCCCGGTACCTGCCGAGGTGGTGAAAGCCTTGCAGGACCATGCCCACCGCAAAGATTACCTGCCCGTTCGAGGCCTGCCCGAATTGCGCGCTGCGGTAGCCACCTTCAACCGCCGCACCCAGGGCATAGCTTGTGCCGCCGATCAGGTCCTCATTGGCCCGGGCTCAAAGGAGTTGATCTACGACCTGCTCCTGGCTACCGATGCCGACCTGCTCCTGCCCTCCCCCAGTTGGGTATCTTACGAGCCGCAGGCACGCCTGGCCAATAAAGCGGTCCACTGGATCGACACCCACCAGTCCGATGCCTGGCAACTGACCCCTGCCGCCCTCGAACAGGCTTGTCAAAACCACGCCGGAACCAGTAAAGTCCTCATCCTCAACTACCCCAACAATCCCACCGGGGTAAGTTATACGGGGGAACAATTGGCCGCGCTGGCCGCCGTGGCCCGCCAGTACGGGGTGCTGATCGTTGCCGACGAAATTTACGGAGAAGTGGACCATACCGGCCAACACCGGTCGCTGGCTCGGTATTACCCGGAAGGGACTATTGTCAGCTCTGGCCTGAGCAAGTGGTGCGGGGCTGGTGGCTGGCGCCTGGGCACCTTTACCTTCCCCCGGGAATACCTCTGGCTGCTGGATGCCATGGCTACCATTGCCAGCGAAACCTTCACCTCCGTCAGCGCACCTATTCAGTGGGCAGCGGTAACGGCCTACCAGGGTAGCCCGGAGACGGTAACCTACGTGGCCCATTCCCGCCGGATTTTGGCGGCGGTGGCCAACTACACCTACCTGCAACTGCAGGCCCTGCACCTGCAGATGCCCCCCGCAGCAGGTGGCTTTTACCTGTTCCCCGATTTCGAACACTACCGCAAGCCTTTGGCAGCGAGAGGGATCACAACCAGCGTGGATCTCTGCGAACAACTCCTGACCGAAAGTGGGGTCGCCCTCCTGCCAGGCGTTGCCTTTGGCCGGCCGGCAACGGAACTGACCGCCCGGTTGTCCTTCGTAGATTTTAACGGGGAACAACTCCTCCACCAAGTTGCGGCCCAGCCCGAAGAGCCCCTGGACGGGGCGTGGGTGGCCGCGCATTGCCCCAACCTGGCCGCCGCAATGGTGGCGCTGAAAGGGTGGTTGGGCTGATAGACTTGGCGCTGCCACCACCTGCTGCCAGGCATGCTTCCCTCCCGGGGTTGTCGAATCTGGAAAAAGCGGCATGCCTCCGATGACAACCCATCCCCCAGCCACGCCGAAGGGGCGTGGCAAGCCCTTCCCTTGAAAAGGAAGGGAGGCGTGACACACGTGTTCGCGAGGTTTAAACCGGTGTAAAAAGTCGGCCATCAGCCATTGTGAAAAGTCGACCATCCGTAATTTCTTGCCTTTTGGGCAGTAGCTTTAGACTTGTTGCAAGTTAATTGGCAGCGTTGAATTTGCCAATAGCCTCGGCAGAAATCGCGCGTCTGGACTCCCACGCCGAAGGGGCGTGGCAAGCTCTTCCTTGAAAGGGAATAGCTTGCCACGCTTTTTAGCGTGGGCGGGGGATGGGTTCTCATAAGCGGCATGCCTCCGATGATCAGTAAAACTCAAAAGCACGCCATTTCGCTGCGAGACTTTGCTTTCGTTGCTGCGCCCACGCTGAAGACGTGGCAGGCAACGCTGAAGACGTGGCAGGCAACGCTGAAGACGTGGCAGGCAACGCTGAAGACGTGGCAGGCAACGCTGAAGACGTGGCAGGCAACGCTGAAGACGTGGCAGGCAACGCTGAAGACGTGGCAGGCAACGCTGAAGACGTGGCAGGCAACGCTGAAGACGTGGCAGGCAACGCTGAAGACGTGGCAGGCGCGAGAACCAACTTTAGGCGAAAATTCTGTTGATCATATTGAGTATTTCCAGATTCGATAGCCCTGATCCCCTCAAAAACGAACCATCCCGAACCCTGGCCTAAACCAAAATCCGGGATGATGTCTGTTTTACAATCTAATAAATTGAACCGGGATTGTCGCGGATTGCATCCGCGATACCGTACGCTCAATACCTGGCACCGCAGTCACAGACTGCTGTAACTATTTATTCGTAGACAAAATCTACGAAAAGCGGAATCTTACGCCAACCGCTCGATGATGCCGGCAATACCCTGACCGCCACCCACACAGGCCGTGACCAGGCCGTAGCGTTGGTTGCGGCGGCGCATCTCGTTGATCAACTGGATCGACAGCTTCGCACCCGTACATCCCAGCGGATGCCCCAGGGCGATCGCGCCGCCGTTGACGTTGACGATGCTGGGATCGAGACCGGCTTCCTGAATGACCGCCAGTGCCTGGGCGGCAAAAGCTTCGTTCAGCTCAATCAGTTCGATATCATTCAACTTCAGGCCAGCCTGCTTGAGGGCCTTGGGAATAGCTACGCAAGGGCCGATACCCATGTACAGCGGATCAACGCCGCCCACGGCGCAGTTGACCAGGCGTGCAACTGGTGCCAGGCCCAGTTGTTTCATCATCTCTTCGCTCATGACGATGGTAAAGGCAGCGCCATCGCTGGTTTGAGAGGAATTGCCCGCCGTCACGACGCCGCCGTTGGCAAATACGGCCCGCAATTTGGACAATCCTTCTGGCGTAGTAGACCGGCGTACGCCTTCGTCCATGGCCACCGTATGGGAGCTGCTGACGCGTTTGCCGTCCTTGACGTAGACATCTTCCACCTCAACGGGGATGATCTCGTCGGTAAACCGGCCGCCATCAATGGCCGCCGCGGCTTTGACGTGCGACTGATAGGCGAACTCGTCGGCCTGTTCCCGGCTGATCTTGTACTTATTGGCTACGGCTTCGGCCGTCAGGCCCATGCTCACCAGGTAGTCGGGGGTGGTGGAAGCCACCTGGTAGCTGGGGGCCAGCTTGTAGCCCGTCATAGGAATGGTGCTCATGCTTTCGGTGCCACCCGCAATAAAGATGTGGCCCATTCCCGCCTTGATTTTCGCCGTAGCGATGGCGATGGTCTCCAGGCCCGAGGCGCAGTAGCGATTCACCGTGACGCCGGGCACTTCTTTGCCCAGTGCCCGCAGCGAGATCTGGCGGCCAATTTGCAGCCCTTGCTCTCCTTCGGGGTTGGCACAACCCACGATTACGTCGTCGATGATGCGGGGGTCCAGCTCCGGCGTATCCGCCAGCAGCCGCTTGATGATGTCTACCGCCAAATCATCGGACCGGTAGTTGGAAAAACCACCCCGACCGGCCTTGCCAATCGCTGAGCGGTATCCTTTTATAATATATGCTTCCATGATCGTTATTTTATAGAATTGAGGAGGTTCGTGACGGGAAAAAAATTGATTGTTTCATTTTTGGTTTTTAAAAAAAGACAAGCAATTGATTTCCCTCCAATTACTTAGTTACGCAACGGCTTGTTGGTCTGTAACATATGCTGGATGCGTTCCAGCGTTTTCTGTTCGCCGCAAAGGCTGAGGAAAGCTTCGCGTTCCACATCCAGCAGGTATTGCTCGCTCACTTTTTGCGTGCCGGTCAGGTCTCCTCCGCAAAGTACAAAGGCTACTTTTTTAGCGATCTTGATGTCGTGCTCGCTGGCGTAACGGCCCAGCCTGAGCTCATTGGCTGCTGCGTAAAGAGCCGCCAATCCGCCGCGCCCGAGTACCGTAATGTCATTGCGGTGGACGGGTTGGGTATAGTTGCGGGCCAGGTCCAGGACCTTGTGTTTGGCCAGGGCGATGTTGCGGTCTTTGTTCAGCACCACTTCGTCGCGGTGGTGCAGGGCGTACCCCATCTTATAGGCTTCGTGGGCCGAAGTAGCCACCGAAGCCAGGGCAATGGTTTTGAACTTGTCGATCAGGGTAGGAATCTGTACGTCGCCTTCGAAAAACTGGTCGCTGGCCCGGAGGGCGAATTCTTTGGTTCCGCCACCCCCAGGGATGAGGCCGACGCCGACTTCCACCAGACCGACGTAAGACTCGGCCGCCATCACGGCACCGTCGCAGTGCATGAGCGTTTCACAACCGCCACCAAAGACGTAGCCCTGGGTGGCAGCCACCACCGGAATGGCGCTGTACCGGCAACGCATCGTCGTTTGCTGGAAGAGGTTGATGGCCATGTTCAGTTCGTCAAATTCCTGCTGGTAGGCGTACATGCCGATCATCATCAGGTTGGCGCCCACCGAAAAGTTGGTGGCGTTGTTGCCGATCACCAGTCCTTTCCAATCGCCTGCTTCGGCAATTTCGATGGCCTCGTTGATACCGCGCAATACGCCTTCGCCGATGGAGTTGTGGGCACTGGTGAATTCGAGGTTCAATACCCCGTCGCCAATGTCGTGGAGGGTCACCTCATTGTTTTTGAAAACCGGCGCTTGGTCGCGGTAGTTGTCCAACACAATGAAGGATTCCGTACCCGGCTTCACCTGGTACTTGCCACTTTTGATATCGTAAAATTTCAGCTTGCCCCCTTCGCGCTTGTAGAACGAATGGTGGCCGGCTTTGACCATCGCCTTGACCCAGTCGGCCACGTGGTCGCCGTGGGCTTCGGCGGCGGCAATGCCTGCTTCCAGGCCAATGGCATCCCAGTACTGGAAGGGGCCCATTTCCCAGGCGTAACCCGCCGTCATGGCATCATCGATGCTGTAGAGGTAGTCGGCGATTTCCGGAATGCGGTTCGACACGTAGGCAAACAGGCCCGCCAAACTGCGGCGAATGAGTTGTCCGCCCTGGTCTTCGGCCTGGAAGAGCGCAGCTACCCGCTTGCCGAGGTCGTCGATTTGCTTGGCCATCTTCAGGCTCGGCAGATCCACGCTCGGGGTTTCCTGGTATTCCAGGGTGTCCAGGTTGAGCTCCAGCACGTTGCGCTGGCCATCTTTACCCGTCGTCTTCTTATAAAAACCCTGCCCGGATTTGTTGCCCAGGAAGTTGTTGTCTACGAGGAACTGCATGTACTTGGGTACCACGAAGGTACCGGCCTGCTCGTCGTCGGGGCAGTTGTCCTTGACCCCCTGAATGACCTTGACGCTGGTATCGTGCCCCACCAGGTCGCCGAGGCGGAAGGTTCCCGTCTTGGGGCGGCCGATGGCGGGTCCCGTGAGCTTGTCGACGGTGCTGATGGGCAGCGCCAGCTCAGTGGTCAATTGATACACTTTGGCCATGGCGTACACCCCTACCCGGTTGCCGATAAAGGCGGGCGTGTCTTTGGCGAGAACGGTTTGTTTGCCCAAATAGACATCGCCGTAGGACATGAAGAAATCCACCACCTCTGGCTTGGTCTGAGCCGTCGGAATAACTTCGAACAGCCGCAGGTAACGGGGCGGATTGAAAAAGTGGGTGCCACAGAAATGACCGACGAAATCTTCACTCCGGTCTTTGGTCATCAGGTGAATGGGAATACCCGAGGTATTGGAGGTCACCAGCGACCCCGGCTTGCGGTACTGGTCCACCTTGGCCAGGATGAGGTTTTTGATGTCCAGGCGTTCGACCACCACTTCGATGATCCAGTCGCAGTCGGCAATTTTTTCGAAGTCATCGTCAAAATTTCCCGTTGTGATGTTGCTGGCAAAATCTTTATCGTACAGGGGAGCCGGTTTGGCTTTGATGGCCGTGGCCAACGCGGTATCCACGATTCGGTTGCGGGCTGCCGGCTGGTTCTTTTCCTCGTCTTTCAGATCGCGGGGAACCATATCCAACAATAACACTTCCAGTCCAATATTGGCAAAATGACAGGCAATGCCCGATCCCATCACACCCGAACCAAGAACTGCTGCCTTACGGATTCTTCTACTCATTTATCTGTTGATTTGTTTTTTTGAACAATAGCCTGCAGGATGATTTTGCAATGCGATCGCAAATTAGCGAATTTTCGCTAATTAGAAAAAGGTGTGGCCGAAAGAAAGGTTGTGGTAGTGGTTTTTTAACGCAAAAGGGTCAGTCGGGGCTCCGGATCGTCCGCTTACTTTCCACCGTAATAGCCGACCCTTCCGCCAACATCACCGAAGCGGGGACCAGGTTGTTCATGAAACCGAAGTCGGCGCCGTAGTTCTGGGCAAAGTCGGCCCGAATGGTAAAATCCTGCACGGGGTAGTGTTCCCAGCGGGGGTGGGTCACTTCGTACTCGTTGGTTTTGCGGTCGTTGACCTGGGCGTACCCCCAGTAGTGCTCCGTAATAAACTCTTCGGCGCTTCCGGGCGCAATCGGCTGGGCCATTTTGTCGGCGCGAACTTCCAGGGACTGCCATTCTCCCCTCCGTTTCCAGCCGTAGGCTACCGTCAGGAACTGGTCGTCAGCCACCCAACTGTGGCGCATGGGCAGGGTTTCGTAATGTTCGTTGTAGAGGGTATTGGCCACGAAGGAAAGTGCCGCCCGGGGCACAATTTCTTTGATAAAAACCACGCCCCGTCGCCACTCGCCTCCCTCCTGGCGGCGGACGTAGAAGCGCAGGTTCACTTCTTCAAAATTTACGTGAAAAGGAATTTTAATGCCCAGCAAACGGGTATCGACAAACATAAACCCGATCAGGCTGGCATAACACTTGCCCTGCCACAGGTCGAGTTCCGTTCCGTACGGGATGTAAAGTGCCAGTACCGTTGGATCAATTTCGTAATTGGCAATGGCTAATTTTCGCCAGCCAGCAGTTAGAAAACTCATTGTTGAAAATTTAGATAAAACGATCCCTAAGGTTACATCACGACTACTTTCGGGGCCGCCGAAAACGTATCGGCGTGGGCAGCCTGCCATTCCTCCAACCAGTTGGGTGGCACGGTGGCTTCCTGGAGCAAGGCGCCTTTTTCCAGTCCGGGAAAAACGACGCTGTACCGGCGTACCTCATTCAGGCTGGTGCGGCGGTATATGTGCCAGCGGGTAATTTCAGTAGGATCGTGCAAGCCGGCAGCGGCTAATAATTCCACAAAGCTGTGCACCGTTTCGCGGTGAAAGTTGGCCACCCGCTGCTTCTTATCACTTACCACCAGACCAGCTACCAGTTCAGGATCCTGGGTGGCGACCCCGGTGGGGCACGTATTTTTATTGCATTCCAGGGCCTGGATACAGCCCAGGGCCAGCATCATGGCCCGGGCGCTGTAGGTGGCATCGGCTCCCAGCGCCAGGGCCCGCACAATATCGAAACCCGAAAGAATTTTTCCCGAAGCCAGAATTTTGATGTGTTGCTTGAGGTCGAAACCGCACAGGGTATCCGCCACGAAAGCCAACCCTTCCTTGAAAGGCATCCCGACCGCATTGGAGAACTCCGGCGGAGCTGCCCCGGTACCGCCCTCACCACCATCAACGGTGATAAAATCAGGGTAGATGCCGGTCGCGACCATGGCCTTACAGATGCCCATAAATTCACTGGGCTGGCCAATACAGAGTTTAAAGCCCACGGGTTTGCCGCCGCTCAGGTCCCGCATTTTTTGCAGCAGTTCCAACAATTCTATGGGCGTGGTGAAGGCCGTGTGAAAGGGCGGCGACAGCACAATGGTTCCTGGTTCTACCCCGCGGATTTTAGCAATTTCCGGGGTATTTTTACTGGCGGGTAAGATTCCACCGTGCCCTGGTTTAGCGCCTTGCGAGAGCTTCAACTCCACCATTTTAATATTGGGAGTACTCACGCGTTGGGCGAATTTTTCGGCATCGAAGCCACCCGCCTGGTTGCGACAGCCAAAATACCCCGTCCCGATCTGCCAGATCAGGTCGCCCTGGAAGGTTTCGTGGTAGGTACTTACGCCTCCTTCGCCGGTATTGTGGGCAAAGCCACCAATTTGAGCACCGCCGTTGAGCGCTTCTACGGCAGCACTGCTCAGACTACCGAAGCTCATGGCGGAGACATTGTAAATGGAGGCGGAATAAGGCTGTTTACAGGCGGGTCCGCCGATCAGTACGCGGGGATCGGCCATCAGGCTGTGCGTATCGAGCGACGCAATCGAATGGTTCATCCATTCGTACCCTTCGTCGTACACTTCCATCTGCGTACCAAAGGGCGTGGTGTCGACCTGGCCTTTGGCCCGCTGGTAGACCAGCGAGCGGTTGATCCGGTTGATGGGCCGGCCGTTGGTGTCGGATTCGATGAAGTACTGGTACAATTTGGGGCGCAGTTCTTCCATGATGTAGCGCCCCCGACCCAAAATCGGGAAGTTGCGCATGATGGCATGTTTGTACTGCAACATATCGTAAATCCCCATGATGGCCAGCGGCACGAGCAGGAACAGCAGCCGGTGCCACAGGGGATGAACAAAATACCCCAGCAAGCAGGTACCAACCAGGCTGAAAATCACGAAAACGATAAAATCTTTGCGCATAATAACTGAACTTAGTTTTTTTAACGCCCCGAAGCGCTCAAGGTAGTTTTTTTTGCCCATTCAAGGACTATAATTTCACCTGTGCCACCAGGGCCAGCACTTTCCAGACGACCTTATTCCCCCGTACGTCCAGCGGTTCTTCCAGCAAAAATTCGGTTTGATCGAGAACCGTCCAATGGTGTTCGGAGAGGTGTTCCACCACCGCCCCAGGCTCAGCAAAGGCCGTCCAGTTTTCGGCATTTTGCCAATTCAAAGGACTAACCAAGTACAACCGCCCACCCGGGCGCAGGATGCGCTGCCATTCCTGGAGAGCGGCAGCCGGATGATCCAGTCGATCCAGCAAAAAAGTGCTGACAACGGTATCTACACCCCCATCCGCCAGTGGCAGGTGGTTAGCGCGGGCCAGGCCCAACTGGAGCTGGGGCAGTGCCTTGCCCTGAAAAGACAGCAGGGGAAACCCCCGATCGCGGTAGTCAATGTTCACCGTTGCGCCTTGTTGCCACAGCTCGTGGGCGGTGCGCAACAAGTTGTAGGAGTAGTCCATACCCAGTAACGACCAACCGGGTCGGTGAGTAGCGATCTCCGCCAGCAGTCGGCCCAGGCCACAACCCACATCCACCAACACCCCGGTTGGAGCCACTGGCAGCCGCGGCAGCAACCAATCAGGCACCACCTGAAAGGGATAGCCACCCCAGTAGGCATCGGCCAGGTGCAGCAGCATTTGCCGGGTGACGACTTCCCGGTAACGTTCGTAGGGGTCGGCCTGGAAATCAGCGGGCGATTTATCGACAAAAAGAGGAATATCCCGCCGCCAGCGTACCGGTTCACGATTCCACATACCCCCGGTATTTACGGCGGTGCGCGGCTTCCAGCCAGACCAGTTTGAGCATATCCAGCAGGTGCAGCGCGGGCTTCGGTTGTTCTACCAATTGCTTTTCCCAGCGCCGGGCTTGCCGTTGCAGCCAGGGATAGCCCCAGCGGAGCAGGCCACTGCGGTGCAGTCGTCGCCAGGCGACCAGGGCGCGGGTCTGCAGGGCGGGGTACAGCAGGTATAATTCGTACAGGTTATCGATCGCCTGTCGTTGTTTTTGGAGCCATTCGGCGGCGGGTTCCAGGCCCAGGTGTAAAAGTGGGTTGTCCAGGTGAAGGATAGGGATACCCGCTTGTTGGAGTTGCAGCCCAAAGAGGGTGTCTTCGTGGCCATACTGGCGCAGGCGCTCGTCGAGGCCGATGGCCAGGAAGCGGGTGCGGGGCACGACAAAATTATTGGTCATAAACCCTGCGTAAGGCGCCTGGCTGCGTTCGCGGGCGCTTTTCACTTCCCGTTGGCAGCCATACCACCAGTGCAGATAGAACGGTGGAGGCGGCGGAGTAGCCTGGTAGGTTCGCCCACCACAGAGGACGGTTTCCGGCAGCAGCGCCTGGAGGTAACGGTTCAGGTAAGCGGGCGCTGCTACCCCGCTGTCACAATCCATAAACAACAGGTAATCGTACTGAGCCTGGCGGGCCAGGGTGTTGCGGATGGCGGCCCGACCTGAATTTTGTGGCAATTCGTGGTAAGTAACCCCAGCCAACTCGCCCAGCGATTGGTTCAGGTGTTGCCACGCTGGCGGCGAAGCGTCATCCAACAGGAGGATTTCCCAGGGTACCGCTAAAGCCTGCGCCTGCTGGTGTAGGTCGTACACCAGGGGGCGCACATCATACGCATAGACGGGAATGAGGATGGATAACAAGCTTTACTGGGGTTGGGCAAAGGCCCCTTTAGGCGCTGCCTGGGGGAGGGTAAAACAAAAGAGGGATCCACCTTCGGCTACGGGTTCGTACCAAATTTTGCCGCCGTATATCTCGACCACCTTTTGGCAGATGGAAAGCCCCAGGCCAGAACCACTCTTGCTGCGGTTGTGCAGGCGGTGGAAAGGCTTGAAGATGTTTTCGCGCTGTTCTGCCGCGATGCCCAGGCCATTGTCTTTGACCTTGAACACCACCTCATCGCTGCGTTGTTCCAGTTGAATGTTGATGCGTGCTGGCGTTTCCGGCGACCGGTAACGCAAGGCATTGTGGATGAGGTTGTAGAACAACTGTTCAATTTCTACCCGGCTGGCTTTGAGGGTCGCTGGGGTCGTGAGGTGCACATCGCCCTGCGCCAGGACAATTTCTTCTTTCAGCTGCTGTTTGACGCTACTGACCACCTCCAGCAGCGGGAAGGAAGCCGTGACCGTATCGTTACCTCCAATGTTGCTGTAGTGCAGCAAATCGTCGAGCATTTTGCGCATCCGCACGCCGCCGGCGGCCGCTTCCTTGAGGTGAGACTGCGCAGTGCCCAGGTCTTCGGCCATTTCGATGGAGGCCAACTGGGTGAAACTGGTGATATTGCGGAGCGACTCCTTGAGGTCATGCCCCGTAGCGAAAGCAAATTGCTGGAGTTTGTTGTTGGCCAGACTGAGTTGCTGGTTGGTGCTTGCCAGCTGGATGTTGTTGTCGGCCAGGTTGTCGTTGGAAATTTCGAGTTGCTGGTTGGTGATGGCCAGTTTCCGCCGGGCAAAAGCCAGCAAAACCGTCAATAAGGCGATAGCCACCAGAGCAAAAATCAAGCGGGCTATCCATTGCTTAGAAATGGCCAGTTGCTGGTCGCGCAATTCCTTCTCGTGGCGGGCGGTGGCCAATTCCACGTCCATCACCGCCTGGAGGCCAATGAGCTCCTGCTGCCGGCTTTCCGCATCGACAATGGCCTTGAGATCGGCGTATTTCCGCAAATGAAACGCTGCTGCCAGCTGGTCGCCCATCCCTTCGGCCGCCCGTGCCAGCAAGTCGTGGGCTTCGAGGATCTTTTGCCGAAAATTACCTTCCGTAGCAACCCGGAGGGCTTCTTCACCATTGGCACGCCCCTGGCTAAAATTGCCCTGGCGAACCAGCATGATGCCCTGGTCGTTGAGGACGCTGGCGTAAACTTCCGGGTTATTGAACTTTTTCAACAGCAACAAAGCCTGCTGGTAATAGGTAGCCGCCCGCTCCATCGACTTCAGCTCGCGGGAGGTATTCCCAAGGGCGTCGTAGATAAAGGTCTGGTTGGGCAGGAAGTTATTGGCAATGGCAATATCCAGGGCCTGCTGGTACAACTCCTGGGCTTTGACGTAGTTCGAATCCTGTTCTTCCACGTTGCCCAGGTTATAGAGGGTCACCAACTGGCGCAACGGCTGATCGGAGGTCGTGAGGTTGAGGGAGACCTGGATGCTTTCGCGGGCTTTGTCCAACTGGCCCAGTTGTTGGTAAAAAGAACCCAGCATGGTGTAGGTGCTGATCTGATCGCGGGCGCTGATTCCTTCGAAACCGCTATTTACCAGGCTGTCCTTGAGGTTGCGCGCGCGGAGGTAGGATTTCAGCGCTGGATAGACCTGGTTTTTCTGGTTGTAGGCCATCCCCAGGTTGTGGTAAATTTTGGCCAGCTGCACCAGATTTTGATCCCCTTCGGCCAGGCGTTGGGCCGCTTCGAAATCGGGGATAGCAGCATCGGCCTGACCCGCAAAAGAGTGGGCTAATCCGCGGGAATTATAGGCCCGGGAAAGACCTTCGTCTGATTTTAACCGCTGATAAATAGTGATGCCTTTGGCAAAATTTTCCAGGGCAGGCTCCAGCTTGCCGCTCACATCATAGGCCTCACCCAACGACACGTAGGCCGCCGCTTCCACACTGGACAGTTGGGCAATCTGCGCGCCGGCCAGGGCGGCCTCCGCCAGAATAATGGCTGAATCGGGATTGCTACGCACAAAAGCCGAGGCCAGGGAGGAAAGGGTATAGAAGCGAATGGAATCATTGGCAGCCGTTTCGTATTCCAACCACAACTCGGGAATGGTTTTACTACCCGATTGGGCAAAAACGGCTGTTGCAAGGCCCATTACAAGGCCTATAATGGTAATTTTCACAGAAAGCAAACGACTATTAAGCAAGGCAGAGTTCGGTTTAAATAGTTCTATATTCGCTGACATTTTTTGTGCCTTAAGTCAGTCAAAAACGAAAATCAGGTGCCTGGTCAATAGCAGTCGATTCTCGTTTAAGGCTGGCTACAAAATTGCCCGCGCAGGTGCTTTTTATAAGCGGCAAACGCCTATCGGAACAGGTAAAAGTAACAATTATAAATGAATAGACCAGCAGCATTTCAATTTTATAATATTTGATCCCCTCGTGGTGCAGCAATTGCTTAATCCCGATCCCCCAAATCCTTTTTTTTGAAGTTCCCCACTGGTATAACGCCAGAGAAAGGCAGAAACTTTACCTTTGGGGACAACTTTTACACCCCTCTTTTGTTTTCAATAAAAATTGAAACTTTAGAAGTTCCGGTTGAAATCATAAACAATACAGCATGGTAAGCAGCACAACAATTCAAACCCTCCTGGCCGATCGCACCCTTCCGGCAGCGATGCGTGCCATTGCCGAAAAGGTAGCGGCTGGCGAACGCATCAGTTCCGCCGAAGGTTTACTGCTTTTCGAAGAAGGCGAACTGGGTTTCCTGGGGGTTTTGGCCAACACGATCCGGGAACGGCGCCACGGTGACCACACCTATTTCAACCGCAACTTCCATATTGAGCCCACCAATGTGTGTTTGTATACCTGCACGTTCTGTTCCTACTCCCGCCTCATCAAACAGCGCTCCGACGGCTGGGAATACTCCCTGGACGACATCCTGGACATCGTTAAAAGTTACGATGGCCAACCCGTGACGGAAGTACACATCGTGGGTGGGGTGCTACCCCAGTATGATGTCCCTTTTTACGAATCTTTGTTCCAGGCGATCAAGGCGCACCGGCCCGATTTGCACATCAAGGCGCTGACCCCCGTGGAATACCACTACATCTTCAAAAAAGCCAAGATCAGCTACGAAGAAGGGATGGCGCGGATGCTGGCCGCTGGTCTGGACTCGATGCCCGGTGGCGGTGCCGAAATTTTCCACCCCGAAATTCGCGACCAGATCGCCGGCGGCAAATGCAGCGGGGAGCAGTGGTTGCGGATCCACGAGATCTGGCACGAGTTGGGCGGGCGTTCCAACGCCACCATGCTCTATGGCCACATCGAAAACTTCAGCCACCGCATGGACCACCTGGAGAAACTGCGGGAACTGCAAGACAAAACCGGGGGATTCCAGACGTTTATTCCCCTCAAGTTCCGCAACCAGGGCAACCAATTGTCGCACGTACCCGAAAGTACGGTCATTGAAGACCTGCGCAATTACGCCATCAGCAGAATTTACCTCGACAACTTCGACCACATCAAAGCCTACTGGCCCATGATCGGCCGGGAAATTGCCCAGCTCTCCCTGGCTTACGGTGTCAACGACATAGACGGCACCATCGACGATACGACCAAAATCTATTCCATGGCCGGCTCCGAAGAACAGACGCCCGCCCTGAGTACCGAAGAATTGGTCAAACTAATTCGCGCAGTTGGCCGCCAGGCCATCGAACGGGATACCCTTTACGGGGTCATCCAGGACTATAGCGATGCGGTTTTCGCCGACGACAAGCAATTCCAGGGTTATTTCAGCTTGCCGGTGGTTTAGGCGACTTGTTGTACTCCGACTGTTCACCGCAAACTATCCGAACGCCATTCACTCAAACCAACTAGCAGTGCGTACCAAAACCATTTATATTCTCCGTCACGGGCAAACCGACTACAACCTGCAGGGTATTGTCCAGGGCGGAGGCGTCGACACCTCGCTCAACGATACGGGCCGTCAACAAGCCCGGGCTTTTCACGCGGCCTACAGCCATTTGCCCTTTGAGGCGGTGCTCACTTCCAGCCTGCAACGCACCCACCAGACGGTGGCACCGTTTCTGGAAAACGGACTGCCCTGGGAACAATTTGCCGACCTCAACGAGATGGGCTGGGGTGACCAGGAAGGCAAAGCCAGCACCCCCCGCAGCCACGCCGAGTACCAGGCGGTGCTGACGGCCTGGGACACGGGCAACTACCACGCCGCCATGCCCAATGGTGAGTCCGCCGCCGAACTGGCGACCCGCCTGCAACGTTTTGTAACGACCCTGCGCAACCGCCCGGAAGAACTGTTGCTCATCTGCTCGCACGGCCGGGCCATGCGGGGGCTGATGTGTGTGTTGGGCGACTTACCCCTCTCCCGCATGAACAGCTTTTCTCACGCCAATACCGGTTTGTGGGTAGCTGAGCAAGTACAACCGGGATTCCGGTTGACCCTGGAAAATGACACCAGCCACTTGCTGACCCTGCAAGACAAGCAATGGAAAAGTCTCCGTTAACGGATAACCACCACCATGGATAAAATACGGATTACCGCCGTCAGCTATTTAAACACCAAGCCCTTGTTGTACGGCTTGCTCACCAGCCCCCTGGCCGAATACATCGACCTGGCCCTGGACATCCCCAGTGAGTGCGCCCGCAAGCTGCGCGACGGAGAAGTTGACCTGGCCCTGACACCGGTAGCCGTACTGCCCGAATTGCCCAGCTGGCACCTGGTGTCCGACTATTGTATCGGCGCAGAAGGAGCCGTGAAGACCGTCAACATCTACGGAGAAGTACCGCTGTCTGAGATGGATGCCATCTACCTCGATCACCACTCGCGGACTTCGGTGGCGCTGACCCAGGTTTTACTCCGCGATTTCTGGCACTTGCAGCCCCGTTTGCTCCCGGCTCAGGAAGGCTATCTCGACCAGATCAAGGGCCGTACCGGCGGCGTCGTCATCGGCGATCGCACCATTGCGCTGGAGGGCCGCTATCCCTACGTCTACGACCTCAGCGAAGCCTGGGAGTCCTTCACCGGGCTGCCCTTTGTCTTTGCGGCCTGGGTGAGCACCCGCCCGCTGGATCCGGCCTTCACCACGGCTTTCAACCAGGCCATGGCCAATGGCATAGCAGCTATTCCCAAGCTCAAACTGCTTTTGCCTTCCCCTCCCAATTTTGACCTGGAAACCTATTTCACCCAATTTATCAGCTACCACCTGGATGACCCCAAACGGCGGGCCCTGGACCTCTTTTTGCAATACCTGGCGGCAAACGCAACTATTGCCCCCCCTACCCATGTTAATCAACCATAAATACATTAAACATGAATCCATCTCTTTCTGTAGCGACCCTGGGCGGTGGCTGTTTTTGGTGCGTCGAGGCTATCCTTGAGCAAGTGCAGGGCGTCGACCACGTGCTGTCGGGTTACAGCGGGGGTACCCAGGCGACTGCCGATTACAAAACCGTTTGCTCGGGCACTACCCGCCACGCGGAAGTGGTGCAGGTTCACTTCGACCCCGCGGTTATTGGTTACGAAGAGATTTTGGAAATTTTCTTCGCCACCCACGATCCGACGACGCCTAATCGCCAGGGCAACGACGTGGGGCCCCAGTACCGCTCCGTGGTCTTTTTCCACGATGAGGAACAGCGCCAGATCGCCGAACGCGTGAAAAAGGATTTTGCCCCCCAGGTTTGGGACGATCCCATCGTCACGGAGATTGCGCCGTTCGAAACCTTCTACCCCGCCGAAGAATACCACCATGGGTACTACCAAAAAGTAGGCGAACGCAACCCTTACTGCACGTTTGTGATTACCCCCAAGGTGAGCAAATTCCGCAAGCTTTTCAGCCACAAAATGAAGAAGGCTTAACCCCCCGGATACAGCAGGTTGCGGACGAAGAGCAGGTGGCTGATGGGGTGCCGCCCCGAAAGGGCAATCCCCGTGAACCGTCAGGATACGGAGCGCCAATGTTTCGACGATGATGATTAGACGAAAAAAAGCGGGTTTTCATCGCAAAAAGACAGTCCAATACCACAAAATCTGTATATTTAGGGAGTCATCATTTAAACCCTGTTTAATACAAAACAACCAAACTATTCAACTATGACAGTTATAGCCATTATCGCATTTTTTAGTTTCATGGTCCTGCTCTCCGGCGTTTTTACGGTGAAGCAGCAATCGGCAGCGCTGATTGAACGCTTTGGTCGCTTTGAAGGCGTCAAGAATTCCGGGCTGCAATTCAAGATTCCTTTTGTCGATCGCGTATCCGGGCGGGTAAGTCTGAAGATCCAACAACTCGACGTGCTCGTAGAAACCAAAACCAAAGACAACGTTTTCGTAAAGCTCAAAGTGAGTGTTCAATTTGCGGTTAGCGCGGATAAAATTTACGAGGCTTTCTACAAACTGGAAAATCCTTACGAGCAGATCAACGCCTACGTTTTTGACGTCGTCCGCGCCGAAGTACCCAAACTGAAACTGGACGATGTCTTCGAACGCAAAGACGATATTGCCAATGCCATCAAGCGCGAGCTTTCCGAAGCCATGGAAGGCTACGGTTACGGCATCGTCAAGGCGCTGGTAACCGATATTGATCCCGACCACACGGTAAAGAATGCCATGAACCGCATCAACGCGGCCGAACGCGAAAAGCTCGCCGCCGAATACGAAGGCGAAGCCGAACGGATCCGGATTGTGGCCAAAGCCAAGGCCGATGCCGAAAGCAAGCGCCTGCAGGGACAAGGTATTGCCGACCAGCGGCGGGAGATTGCCCGCGGCCTGGAAGAGAGCGTGGAAGTGCTCAACCGCGTGGGTATCAATTCCCAGGAAGCGTCGGCCCTGATCGTCGTGACACAACACTACGACACCCTCCAATCCTTGGGTGAAAATGTGAACAGCAACCTGATTATGCTACCCAATGCCCCCAACGCGGGCAGCAATATGCTGGCGGAAATGACGGCCAGCTTCATCGCCAGCCAGCAACTGGGCGAATCGATGAAGGATGAGAACGAGAAACTGAAGCTGGACCGGCCGAAGCAGAAGCTTCACCGCTAGTCTTTAGTACAACATTCTACCACAAGGATAGAGCGCCGCGCCGATTGATTTCGGCGCGGCGCTCGTGTTTTAGCCCCCGGTTATTCGTGCTTCAGCGCGAATTATTTCCTTCGCGCTGAAGCACGAAGAACCAAGGGTTTTGTACAGCTGGTTATTCGTGCTTTAGCGCGAATTACCCTTCGCGCTAAAGCACAAAGAACCCCGCTGAAGAGGTGGAATTGGGTAATCCCTAGTGAAAATGCGGGTTACTCGCCGGGACAGCGCCAGGAAAGATCCTGCCCCCGCCCCCTAAGCAGACCCAGAATGGGTCGTATATTTATAGGGAAGATGATACAGCAGGGCAACGACCCCGAGGGGTCGCATAAAATACCAACATGGGCGTCAGCCGGAGCCGACGACAATTTAGCCGGATGTGTCCCAACGTAGGCACGGCATACCTTTTATCGTCGTAGGCTCCAGCCTACGACAATTTTCGCTGGTTATTCGTGCTTTAGCGCGAATTATTTCCTTCGCACTGAAGCACGAATAACCCCAGGAAGACTCCTGTTTGTTTTTATCTTAGCGACAAATCCTTAAGTTATGATAAAGACCTCCGTTTCGTGCCTGCTGTTTGCCTGCCTGCTGGTAGCCTGCGACAACAACCAACCGGGCGGCGCTGCTGCCGCCGTGAAAACAACCGAAACCCCTACCCCGCCACCCGCCGAGTACGCCATGGTGATCCACGGGGGTGCGGGAACCATCCTGCGCTCCGACCTGACTCCGGCACAAGATTCGGCCTACCGGGCAGCCCTGAATGCGGCCCTGGATATTGGCGAAAACATCCTCCGCAGCGGTGGCTCGGCCCTCGATGCAGTGGAACAAACCATCCACTACCTCGAAGATTCGCCGCTTTTCAATGCGGGTAAAGGTGCCGTGTTCAACCACGAGGGCCACAACGAAATGGACGCCTCCATTATGCAAGGCGTCGATCGGATGGCTGGTGCGGTGGGCGGCGTGTCCAACATAAAGCACCCCATCTCGGCCGCCCGGGCGGTGATGGAGCAATCGCCCCACGTATTGCTCACCGGCAAAGGAGCCGAACAGTTTGCCGCGGCACAAGGCCTGGAGATCGTCGATCCCTCCTACTTTTATACCGAACGGCGGTGGGCAGCTCTCCAGGCGGCTATTGCCCGCGAAAAAGCCGAAGCAGCACCCCAGGTGGAACTGGATCACAACGAACGCAAAAAAGGAACGGTAGGCTGTGTGGCCCTCGATAAAGCCGGCAATATCGTAGCGGGCACCTCCACCGGCGGCATGACCAACAAGCGCTGGAACCGCCTCGGCGACTCCCCCATCATCGGGGCGGGCACTTTTGCCGACAACGCCACCTGTGGCGTCAGCTGCACGGGGCACGGCGAGTTCTTCATGCGCTGGGCGGTGGCCTACGACGTGGCCGCCCGCATGGCCTACAAAGGACTGGGCGTAAAGGCTGCGGCCGACGAGGTCATCAAAGGCGAACTGGTAAAAGTAGGCGGCGAAGGTGGCCTCATTGCCCTCGACCGCCAGGGCAACGTAGCCATGTCTTTTAATTCCGAAGGCATGTACCGTGGCTACGCTAAACCAGGGGAGCGCGTGATCGCTATTTACGAGGAATAGCCAGGGACCAGACCGTAGTTAAACTATAAATTAAAAATTAATCCCTACCATTTAGATAGGAATTGTACTTTTGCGCAACTAAAACCTGCTTTTTATGACCGAATTGAGGGAGTCCCGACTCAGAAGTGCGCTCAAAGCGTTGAGTTGGCGTATCTTGGCCACCACCGCCATTATCATTATTGCTTATACCACGACGGGGAACATTGATATGGCGTTGGAAATTGGCTTTATTGAATTTTTCATCAAATTTGCCATGTTCTATTTCCACGAGCGCGCCTGGCAGCTGGCTCCACGCGGAAGCATTCGCCAGATTTTTGGCGTCAAAAAAATAACAAAAAAATAAGATGGCTCCAGAAAACATCCACCCTATTTTCGACCGGTTAGTGAGCCGATCCGCCCGCGAAGACCGCCTGGGACAACACGCCCGGGTGTTGTGGCTGACGGGGCTATCGGGTTCGGGCAAGAGTACCATTGCCGAAGGCCTGGAGCAAAAGTTATTCGCCGCCGGCTACTTTCCCCAGGTACTGGATGGGGATAATATCCGCATGGGCATCAACAACAATTTGGGCTTTAGCCTGGCCGATCGGGAAGAAAATATCCGCCGGATTGCGGAAGTCGCGAAACTATACGTAAATTCGGGTCTCCTTGTAATAAGCTCGTTTATCAGTCCGACCCGCGACATCCGATCGCTGGCCGCCGATATTATTGGTGCCGGGGATTTCTTAGAAATATTTGTGGATACCCCCCTGGACGTTTGCGAAAGCCGCGACGTGAAGGGCCTTTACGCCAAAGCCCGGCGGGGAGAGCTCAAGGGGTTTACCGGGATTGATTCTCCGTACGAGCCACCTACTGCGCCATTTTTACGCATTGCCACCGCCGGTTTGTCGGTGGAAGCGGCGGTGGACCAGCTTTACGCAGCTATTCTGCCGATCATCCATCGCCCAACATCTTAACACCGTCTACAAAACAGATACACATATGTCAAGTAGCTATCACGTCAACCACCTGCGGGAATTAGAGGCCGAGTCCATCTTTATCCTGCGCGAAGTGGCGGCGCAATTTCAAAATCCGGTCCTGCTCTTTAGCGGCGGTAAAGACAGCATCCTCATGGCCTACCTGGCCCGCAAGGCCTTTTATCCGGCCCGGATCCCCTTCCCGCTCCTGCACATCGACACGGGACACAACTTTCCCGAGACCATCGAATTTCGGGATCGCCTGGTGGAAGAATACGGCGCCCGCCTGGTGGTGGGTTCGGTGCAGGCCGCCATCGACAGCGGTGACCTGGTAGAGGAAAAGGGCTTCAACGCGAGCCGCAACTTCCTGCAAACCCACGTCCTGCTCGAATCCCTGGAAAAGGGCAAATACGACGCCGCCCTGGGTGGCGGACGCCGCGATGAGGAGAAAGCCCGCGCCAAAGAACGCTTCTTCAGTCACCGCGACGAGTTCGGCCAGTGGGACCCCAAAAATCAGCGGCCCGAACTGTGGAACCTCTTCAACGGCCGCAAGCACTACGGCGAACACTTCCGGATTTTTCCCATCAGCAACTGGACCGAACTCGACGTTTGGCAGTACCTGGCCATGGAAAATGTGCCCCTGCCCAACCTCTACGTGGCCCACACCCGCAAGGTGTTTCGCCGCGACGGCATGCTCCTCGCCGATTGTGAGTTTATCCCCAAACGCCCCGAGGAAGAGGTCGTCGAAATGCAGGTGCGCTGCCGCACCATCGGTGACATGACCTGCACCGGCGTCTGGGAATCAGCAGCCACTACCGTCGAAGAAATTATCCAGGAAGTAGCCACCGCCCGCCAAACGGAACGCGGCGGCCGCGCCGACGATAAACGCTCGGAAACGGCTATGGAAGACCGGAAGAAGCAGGGGTATTTTTAGAGAAGTATTCGAAGTCGGAAATCGGAAGTCGGAAGTGGGAAGTGGGAAGTGGGAAATAAAGGCCGTGTAAAGGTGGAAACGTGTAAACGGGAAGTCAGAATACAGCCGGTCAAAAGTCCTCCTCTGGAGGAGGTGGCACGCCCGGGCGTGCCGGAGGAGGAAAAGTTTTGAAATCGGAATTAGGAGGTAGGAAGTGGAAGGGTCAAAAGTCCTCCCCCCTACCCCCTCCAAAGGGGGACTTTAGGCTGTGCGCTGCCTTCCGTCCGGTCGTTTTTTTGGCAGTGCTGGCGGGTGTCAGTTTCCGACAAATACAGCCGGTCAAAAGTCCTCCTCTGGAGGAGGTGCCACGCCCGGGCGTGGCGGAGGAGGAAAAGTTTTGAAATCGGAAGTGGGAAATCGGAGGTCGGAAGTAAGAAAGACCGAAAACAAGTACATAACCACAAAAAATTATCGCACAATCAATTCATAAAATGGAAGATCAACATACAGAACTCTTGCGATTTTCAACTGCCGGCAGTGTCGACGACGGGAAATCTACGCTCATCGGACGGCTGCTGTACGACAGCAAGTCGATCTTTGAAGACCAGTACGAGAACATCCGCGAAACCACGGCCCGCCGGGGCGAGGAAGGGGTGAACCTGGCCCTCCTGACCGACGGCCTGAAGGCCGAGCGCGAGCAAGGCATTACCATCGACGTGGCTTACCGCTACTTCTCGACGCCGCGCCGCAAATTTATTATTGCCGACACACCCGGCCACATCCAGTACACCCGCAACATGGTGACCGGCGCCTCCACGGCCAACGTCGCCCTGGTGCTGATCGACGCCCGCCGCGGCATCCTGGAGCAGACCCGCCGCCACGCTTTCATCGCCAGCTTGCTGCAGATTCCCCACCTGGTGGTTTGTATCAACAAGATGGACCTGGTGGAATACAGCGAGGAGGTCTACAACCGAATCAAGGAGGAGTTTTCGGAATTCAGCTACAAGCTCGACGTGAAAGACGTCCACTTCATTCCGATCTCGGCCCTGAATGGCGATAACGTGGTGGACAAGTCGACGCACATGGACTGGTACGGGGGCAGCACCCTGCTCTACTACCTCGAGAATGTACACATCGGCAGCGACCACAACTTTATCGACTGCCGCTTTCCCGTGCAATTCGTCATCCGCCCCAATACCGACGAATTTCACGACTACCGTGGTTACGCTGGCCGCGTGGCCGGTGGCGTGTTCAAGAAAGGCGACAAGGTGATGGTGCTGCCTTCGGGGTTCACGTCTGAGATCACCAAGATCGACACCTTCGACGGCGAAGTGGACGAAGCGTTCCCCCCCATGTCGGTGACGCTGCTGCTGAAGGATGAGATCGACATCAGCCGCGGCGACATGATCGTGCGGGAGAACAACCTGCCGGTAGTGGCCCAGGACCTGGAACTGATGATCTGCTGGTTCAACGAGAAGCCCCTGCAACCGGGCGGCAAGTACACCATTATGCAAACGACCCAGGATGCGCGCTGCGTGATCAAGGACATTCGCTACAAGCTGAACATCAACACGTTGCACCGCAACGAGGAAGACAAGGTCATTGGCATGAACGACATTGCCCGCATTATGATCCGCACCACCAAGCCCCTGTTCGTCGACATCTACCGCCGCAACCGCAACACCGGCAGCATCATCCTGGTGGATGAGCAAACCAACGAAACCGTCGCGGCGGGGATGGTGATTTAGCGCTCAATGTTGACCGTACGCATTTCCCGCACTTCGGCGGGCAGGTAAAAATTGCCGGCCAGCAAGCCTTTGATGATGCGGTTGATCACATTGTTGCGAACCTGGAGGCCCGATATGGTCGGGTTGATGGTGTTCAGCCAAAACTGGATGGTCAGGACCAGGCCATTGGCGTTGTAGTCGCTGACGAAGACGCTGGGCTGGTGGTCGTCCTGCAGGACGCCCTCGATGGTGGCCAGGGTCTCGAGCACCAGGGCGGAGGCTTTATCCACGTCGCTCTCCTTGCCCAGCTGCACGGTGAATTCCCGGCGCAGGAAGCCGTCCTGCGTGTAATTGACGATGGGGTTGCGCACGATCATGCCGTTGGGGATGTAGACGTCGCGCCCGTCGAAGGTCTTGAGGTGCACGTCGCGCAGGCTGAGGCCCACGATGGTGCCGTCGTGCCCGCCAATGGCCACCCAGTTGCCCACCTGGAAAGGCCGGTCGAAAGCCATGATGATGCCGGCCAGGAAGTTCTCCCCGATATCCTTGAAGGCAAAGCCAATGATGAAGGCCGAGACGCTGGCGCCCGCCAGGATGCCGGAGGCGGCACCCCCTAAGCCCATAATGGTGAAGGCGACCAGGATGGCCAGAATCACCAACACCACCTTCAGCACCTGGGCGATGAAGTCGCTCAGCAGCGGATCGTCGAGGGTCCTGAGTAGCCGCTTCTTCAGCAGGCGCTGCAGGCGGCCGGCCAGGGCAAAAATGATCAGAAAAGCCACCAGGCCCAGCACAATTCGGGGGAGTACGGCCACAAAGGTGTCGTAATACGTCAGCATCACGGCCTTGAGGTCTGTTAGAAATTTCATAGTTTTTTGGTTTGGGGTGAAGGTAGGGAATTGTTGATGGATTGGAATAAATGGGGGGAGGGATTGTGAATTGATGAAAAATTGTATATTTAAGCATTCTCTGACGCGCTAAATAAACACCAATGTCTTCCAGTACAGAAAAAGGGGTGTATCGTATTCTTCACCTGATTAGACTTCTCAATTCTACTCCGCGGCGTAAGGCCAATCAATTGATGCAAATTTTGGGGCAATCCAAAAGTTCCTTTTACCGGGACCTGGATATGCTGGAACGGCTCGGCTACATTTGGGACAAGGACCAGAATGATGGTTATTTTCTGCAATTGAAGCTCGAGCGTGGGCAAAAATCGGTACTGGAACCCGATGAGTTGTTTTTTCTGCAGGACTTATTGCAACAAACGTCGGCTAATTCTCCCCAAGCCCAGGCCATCCTGCACAAGTTTGATTTGAACCTCCATATGATTCCGCTGGCTGATGCCCTACCGCAACTGCACGCCAACCGGATTCTTCAGCTGGTGCGCGCGGCACTGGAAACACAGTCCAACATCCTCATTAAAGGCTACCATTCCCTATCCAGCGAGTCGGTGGGCAACCGACGGGTAGAGCCCCTGGAGATCACACCGGATTACCGCTACCTGATTGGCTGGGACATGGACAAGGAACGACAAAGCCAATTTAAGCTATCCAGGGTCCAGGACATTGAATTCATTGAGGGCAAGGTGTCGCCCGGGCGGCTGGCCTCTCCGATGGACCTGTTTGGCCTGACTGGTCCGGAATGGTTGGATGTCAAGCTGCGCCTGACCAATACGGCTCATCATTTGCTGATTGAGGAATTCCCGCTGGTACGCACCCACATCCGCCGCCGCCACGACGGCATCTTCTTCGAAGGCCAGGTCAGGAACTGGAAGGGCATTGGCCGCTTTATTCTCGGCTTACCGGGTGAAATAACCGTCGTCGCTCCGGATGCGCTGCGGGTTTATTTGCGGGAGCGGGTTGGGGAGGGTGATTTCACAAGCCATTCTGGGTAAGTTTTCGAGATAGCAAACAGCTTTTTTTATGCCTCTTTTCTTTTTCCCGCTATTTGGGACTGGAGGGGGGGATATTTGTGGCAGTTAAATAAACGCAAATGTTAGACACACTGATAAGAATTGGAAAGTGGCAAGCAGAAAATTTGTCGGATTGGGCACGTTTTATTGATTCGCCGGTGGTCGCCTACGAAGATAGAAAAGGAAACCAACTGATTCACTACGTGATTGATCTGGTCTTTGACCTGGATGACCACCAGATATACCTGGATGAAAGTAGTTTGAGGGCGTATGATCAAGCACGCAGTGCTGAAAAATTAATGGCCTTAAAAATTCAGGGTGGAAACAACAAGTCCATCTATGTTACTGCAAGTCCGGGCAAGCTCACCCAAATATTTAAAACCTTTTTCGGGAAACTAGATAATGAGGAAGCTGAAAAAGGAGAACTACAAGAAGCGCTTGAGAAAGACTTTCCTCAACTATTATCCGATGAATTTCGCGGGTTACTAGAGCAAGTATTTAAGCTCCGACAACAATTTATTAATTTGTCGGTGAGGGAAGAAAAAGGAAAAACCAAGCTTGACGCCAAATATCTTCTGGAAGCATTGAACCTGGGGGCTTTCGAAGATATTGTCCTGATTTGTACCAGTATAAAAGATACCACTTCAGGAATTCCGCAAGCAACGCCTATTGCTCAACTACCCGCCTACAGCAAATTTCTTGACAACAAATTTTTCCCTACACCTTCTCTGTCTGCTACAGCAAAAGCAGTCGAAAAAATATGTTATGCAACAGGAGAAAATACTATTCACGTTAAGGAATTAGGGTTAACCAATAGATTTAGTCTAAACAAGATGTTTGTCACCGAGACAAAAAATTACGCAAGCCTCTTCGAAAAAGATTTCAGTAAAAATTACCAGGTCAGTGCAGCAACCCAAACCTATCTAGATGTTGCTTCCACTTATTTGCTAAACAATAACAAATTACAAATTGCAGGTATTAACCATGTTCTAATTCCTGAGTTTTTAAGTACGGCAACGATTGACCTTGATCTGGCTCTGAGAAAAATCAATTCATCAGCAGAATTCCTCTTCAGTGACAATCCCTTGGAAGAGCTCCAAGAAATTGCTGCTGATATTGCGATAGAAGTAGACGGAATATTTTGGCTCAGTTTCTTTTCTTATGATTCCGATGGCAATTTTTTCAAAACAACAGGGCAGATAAAACACGTTAATCGCTATTACTTTCAAGCTATACTCAAGCATTTTTCTGAGGTGAATTGGGAGATAAAATCATTGGCTGCCGCAGTGGACTGGGATGCTGCCAATAATCGTTACGGAAGTTTACGGGTATTTAATTTCCAGACCATTTATGGTCTAATACCCGTAAGGAAGGACAAGGAAAAGAAAAACAAGGCTTTAGCCCTGGCTAAAGCAATCCTCGAAAGGCGGCCTATTACAAAAGACATACTCTTTGAATATTTCTGCGAGTTGATGCAATGCCATTACTATGGTAGGTACACCGCGTATAAAAATATTCAAGACTACTCGAACAAAGGAAGTCGCAAACCTGACCAATATTTCATCTGGGCGTGTCGGGACAGTGTATTCAAATACCTTGCCTTCATCCAAGTATTAAAACGTTTAAAACTCATTAATATGGAACCAAATTTGGACCAGAAAGAAAAGTCTTCTTACCGGGAAGATATTGAATTATTCCTTACGAGTATGGAATATACCGATGCCCAACGAGCCATGTTTTTCCTGGGTCGCATGTTAAACGCGGTTACTTATCTGCAAAAGGAAAAGAAAAAAACGGCACTTGAAAAAGTCGACTTTAACGGGATGGATTTAGATGATATCGTACGATTACGGACGGCCTTATTGGAAAAAGCCAATCAGTACAAGGACATCAAGTCCGTCCTTTTTCACGATGCTAGTTTTTCTCAGTTCTTTGATTTTAACAGCTGGAAAATGCCCCCACAGGAAGCTGTATTCTTTCTTTTATCAGGCTATTCTTATGGTTTGGTTAAGAAAGAAAAAAGCGCTTCCGACACAGAATAATCAACCCATTTTCAACCATAAACAATAAAAACAATCATGCAAACCACTATTACAAACTCTTCTGACTTCCTGTTTATTTACGAAGCTATTCAATGTAACCCCAATGGTGATCCTGATCAGGAAAATAAGCCACGGATGGATTACGATACAAAAACCAACCTGGTCACAGATACCCGCGTGAAGCGATTCATTCGAGACTATATTAAAGCAATCAATACAGACGAAGTTATCTTTGTTGACCTGGAAGGAGAACGCAAAGTCAGTATGGAAAGCAAACTGGAAGCGATTGTAAAACGAACGCTTAAAGAGCAAAATATTATTGAAACCATCTTTGCTGACAACAAGACTGCTTTAGATACTTACACTTCATTGCTTAAAGAGTCTAAAGACGAAGAAGCGTTTTGGAAGGCGCTTAAAAACAATAAACTTAAAGAAACGAATGTAGCGCTACTGCAATACTTGATCAAGGAACAGTTTATTGACATCCGTTTATTTGGTAGTGCTTTTGCTGTTGAAGGCTTTACCAAAGCATACACCGGACCGGTGCAACTTAATTGGGGTTATTCCTTAAACAAGGTAGAATTGATGGACTCCAGCTCTATCGTTACCATTATGAATGACGATAGCAGCACCTTCGGGAAAGATTATCGGGTTTACTATAGCTTACTTGCCTTCAACGGAACGATCAATAAGTTTGCGGCACAATCAACGGGGTTAACCGAAGCGGATTTGGTCGTATTCAGGGATGCTATCTGGCAAGCTATCCCCGCCTTGCCTACGCGCTCCAAACTTAATCAATACCCTAAGGTTTACGTTGAAATTATTTATAAGGAAGGATTTGCCAATGGTCAGTTTGGCGACCTGCGGAATTATGTCAGCGCGACACCCAAAGCCGGTTTAACCTATAAGCAGGTTAGAAAATTAACGGATTTGGACCTGGATTTATCGCGACTTAAAGCTCTGATTCAAACCAATAAAGGAACGGTTATCAAGGAGGCTGTCATTCATATTTCACCAGATGTATCTTTTTCCCTAGAGGCTGGCAGCTAAAACTATTACTATGGAATTACTAACATTTGAGCTACGTGGCAAGATGGCCCATTTCCGGAAATACTATGCCAACAACACGGCATTCAGCTTTAGCATACCTCCTCGTACGACGCTCATGGGCATAGTAGCTGCTGCCATGGGCTGGCCTAAAGACACGTACTACGAAAAACTCTCCTCGCAACACCTTCATTTTGGCATTCGTGTTTTGCAACCCTTGAAGAAAAGTTTCCACCGGGTCAATTTTTTAAGCATCAAATCGACAGGAAACTTAGCAAAGGGTATGAGCTCGGATTTTCGGGGACATGGTGGGCGAATACAAACACCATTTGAAGTCGTGACTCCTTTCGATTTAACTAAGGGAGAACTTGCTTACCAGGTGTTTATCAGTCCTACACCGGAAGGAAACGCTATTTTTCAAGAAATCGCGGAACATTTCTGTCAAAAGCCACCCGTTTATACGATTTCCCTAGGAACGGCCAACTTTCAAGGTAGCATAAACAAGGCAACTCATTGGCCAAAATCTCAAATTGAGAAAAAGTCCTCAGATAAGCTTGTGTTGCTACATAGTGCAATACCTACCCGGCTAGTGAGCAAGCTCTTGTACGAAGAAGACCAGGTAGAACACTACAATACTATTGAGGAAGAATTAATGCCAGGTGATTTCATTTCAGACCATAACCGGGAACTAAACAAGATGAATCACCTGCTCTTCTCCGTGTCAAATGTGCCGCTTCGTGTTCAAATAAAAGACTCTTTTTGGAGTATGGAGCTGGATGGAGAATGTATAAATTTCCAATTCATGGACATATGATCTATTATTCTCACAGTCAAATTTCTGAGCAAGGCGTAACAACAGGAAGTAAATTGCTACGGGTACATACCGATGGCGTGCTAAAAAACGCGCTTCATCATTGGTATCCGGGCGTTAATTTCAACCTATCCAATGTAGACGTCCGCTTGTTGCTGAATGACATTGTGGTATTACATGATTTAGGCAAGTACACGCCCTATTTCCAGAACTATTTGCTCAAACAATCGCCTATAGACAACACGCTCAAACAACATGCCCGCATGGGAAGTTATGTCGTTTACCATCGTTGGCTTCAGGCCGGTGATCCTAAATTGGCTATTATCGCTATGCTGCTGATCTTCAGGCATCATGGTTATTTAATTCCACTAGAGGAATTGATGAAAAAAATAGAAAACAACGACAACCAAAAAATATTTGAATTACAACAAACTAGTATCAAGCCAGTCCTTTCGGAAATTGTATCTGATGCAGGAATGGAAGATATTGATAAAAATTTGACTTATCCCGATTTACTGGCATTAAGAAAAAGTATTAATTTTTGGAAAAAAAAGGACACAAACATTAGAGATTATTTTCTCTGTAACTACTTGTTTTCTCTATTGATTGAAGGAGACAAATTAGATGCTTCGGAAACTCCTTTCTACTCAAGAAAGCCCCTAAATCCCAATTTGGTGGATAGGCGCTATGGGCAACCTGCCGTAAATCAGGATACTGATTTAAACCAGTTAAATCAAAATGAAATAAGGAATTTTTGTCGAGCAGAAGTAGTTGGGCATTTAGGCAAAGACGACATTTTGAATCAATACATTTTTACCCTTACAGCTCCAACAGGCATTGGAAAAACCATGACGGCGCTGGATTTTGCCTTAAAACTAAAAGCAAAGATCGCGGTGGCTGAAAACTATGAACCACAAATTATTTATGCATTACCTTTTATTAATATTATCGAACAAGGACTTAGGGAGTATGAACAAACCCTAGGCGAAAGTGATGCTCGAATCCTGGCACATTATCAGTTCGCAGATGTCTTCGGGATTCAGAACGATTCAGACGAAGAAGAGTACCATCAAAAACTCATGAAGATGGATACCTGGCAAGGAGATATCGTAATCACCTCTTTTGTTCAGTTTTTTGAAACACTTATTTGTAATCGAAACAAACTACTTAAAAAGTTCAACCATTATGCGGGAAGTATAATCATACTTGATGAAGTACAAACTTTAAGGTTAGACTATATGCCTTTAATTGGGGTAACTTTGCATTATCTTGCCAAATTTCTGAGATCGCGAATTATTTTAATGACAGCGACAAAACCAAAAATATTTGACTTAGCTACGGATGAAATACTGAGGAATGAGCAGGAAGAAATACATCCATTAGAGCTGCTAACTTCCCACACAAAAGTATTTGCTTTATTTAATCGTACGGCAGTCTACCCCCTTCTAGCTGTTTTGGCAGGATCACCGGAAGAACGAACCCAGCAGTTCTCGGAGCTGATTTTTCCTGAACATTGGCAAACAACCAAGTCATGCCTAATCGTATGCAATACCGTAAAACGTTCTATTGCTATTTATAAAGCTATAGAAAAACACCTTGACGAAAAGGGATTAGAAAATCCAATCTATTACCTGTCTACTAATATTACCCCCATTCAGCGATTGCAGCGTATTGATGCCATTGCGCAAGCATTAAAAGAAGGAGTAGCACCTATACTCATTGCAACTCAGGTTGTAGAGGCAGGGGTAGATTTGGATTTTGATTTAGGTTTTCGCGATCTGGGGCCCATAGATTCTATTGTACAGGTAGCCGGTCGGATTAATCGACACAATGATCCCAAACGAAAAGGTGCTCCTTTATACATTATCGATTTTGGAGAATGTGAAAAAATTTATGGAAAACTGACAGCTATTCAAGCTAAACTAGCATTGGAAAAACATAGCGTAATCCTTGAAACTGATTATTTAACCTTAATCAATGCCTATTTTGAAGGTATTGCCAATCGATCTTCCTTTGCTGTTTCCAGGGCATTTTTTGATTCCATGAAAAGTTTGAAATACGACGCAAGTGATCGCCTTGAATTTCCCGTTTCAGCTTTTAGAATCATTGAAAAATCTAACAATTATCAATCTGTTTTTATCGAATTAAACAAAAGTAGCCAAAAATTACGCGGACAATATTTTGAAAAAATTGTAGGCAAAATCGATAAAGAAGATTTTGACAAACACTACAAGAGGAGCTTTCAGCAACATATTTTATCCGTGCCGAAGCAATTTACAACTGGCTTGGAGGCAATCAATCGTTTTGACGAAAACATCCTTGTTGTCCCGTTTCAACTGTTGTATTCTTTTTACGATTTAAACACTGGATTTGTTCGAGACACTAACTCGGATGGTCTGACAATGCTCTAACCCCCATGCACCAAACCACCATCACCTTCTCCGACCTCCGGCTCAGCCAGCGCGACGGGCACAAGTTGCGCGGCTATTTCAGCCAGCAGTTTGGCGAAGGGTCGGATTTATGGCACAACCATCGGGCGGATGGCCGCCCGATCTACCGCTATCCGCTGATTCAGTACAAGGTATTGCACCAAACCCCCATGCTGATTGGTATTGGAGACGGAGCACCGCTATTGATGCAACATTTTCTGGAAGTGCAGCAGCTCGACATCGATGGTTGGGTTTTGCCCGTGCTCAGCAAGCAAATTAATAGCCGCCAATTGGAAGTAGGCGTCGTAGCTGAAGTCCAGCACTATCGCTTTGTTTCCCCGTGGTTTGCGCTCAACCAAAAAAACCACTCCCTCTACCAGGCGGCGGCCACTGCTGACGAACGCCAGGCCATACTGCGGCGTATTCTCATCAGCAACATCCTGTCGTTTTTCAAAGGCGTAGGCCACTGGGAAGACCAACCCATCCAACTGGAACTGGACACTTTAAAGCCGGTTAAAGCGACCTTTAAGAACCAGTCGATGCTCATGTTTTTGGGTGGCTTTACGGCCAATATCGTGCTGCCCGAATACATTGGCCTGGGCCAGTCGGTGTCGCGGGGTTATGGCAGTATTCAACCGAAAGAAAACCATTGATTACATGCAAGTACACCTCAACACCTACGGCACCTACCTGCACGTTGTGGACCAGCTTTTTGAAATTCGGCGGCGCGAAGCGGGCGAAGTGGTAAAAACCCAATTGTCGGCCCACAAAGTGAAGAGTTTTTGGATCAACAAGGGGATTGCGTTGTCGGCCGATGCGGTACAACTGGCCATGCGCTACAATATTGACATCGTTTTTCTCGACGGCACGGGGCACCCGTTCAGCCGGGTTTGGCACAGTAAACTGGGCAGCACCACCCTCATTCGCAAAGCCCAACTGCACGCTTCGCTGGGCCCGGCGGCCCTGAGCTACACCCAGCAATGGCTGGGAGGAAAACTAGACAACCAGATGGATTTTGTGAAGCGGCTGGCCAGCCACCGCGAACAACACGCCGAGTACCTGACCGAGCGGCTGACACAACTGCAAAGCATTCGCGAAAAATTGGCCCAACTGGAGGCCAACCACCTGGATGACGTGGCGGGTACCATTCGCGGACTGGAAGGGACTGCCGGGCGGCTTTATTTTGAAGTGCTCAGCTACGTATTGCCCCCGCAGTACACCTTTCAGGGGCGGAGCTCGCGGCCAGCTGCCGATTTGTTTAATGCTTTCCTGAACTACGCCTACGGCATCCTGTACAGCCGCGTGGAAAAGGCCCTTATTCTGGCTGGTCTGGATCCCTATCTGGGATTTTTACACCGCGATGGCTACAATTTCAAAAGTATGGTTTACGATTTTATCGAACCTTTCCGCATCTACGCCGAGGAGCCCGTTTTTCGTTTATTTTCGGGCAAGAAAATTCGCCAGGATCACGTAGACCTGCTGGCCAACGGCTGTAGCCTCAACAAAGAAGGCAAGGTGCTATTGATCGAACGCTTCAACCAGCACTTTGAAGAAGAACGCATCCGCTACCGGGGACGCAACCAGAGCAGGAGCAATATTATCCAATTTGAGGCTCACCAAATGGCCAATGAACTCATCAACACGACGATATGATTGCCTGGGTAATGTACGATATCACCAACGACCGGGCACGTAACCGAGTGGCCAAGTATTGCAAGCAAGCAGGTCTGTACCGGGTACAGTATTCGGTTTTTTTGGGCACCCTGAACCTGGACGAAAAAGATGTACTGGCCCTACAAATAGAACAGGAGCTGGACCTGGATACCGACAAGGTTTATATTTTTCCGATGAGCGAAACCGCGTTGAAACAAACAACCTGCCTGGGGCAGGCCCTGGATAAAAAACTGGTAACGGATCAAGTAAAAGCCTTATTTTTCTGATTATGCTGCACATCACCCCTTCTCAAATAATCGAGTACCTCTACTGCCCTCGTTATACTTACTTTGAGTACGTATTGCAAATACCGCAGCAGGAAGAAAAATTCTACAAAGTCATGCGGGGCAGAAACCTGCACCTGAAACGCGCCCGCGAAAATGTCGACTACCTACGCCGTCGTATTGGCGTAGTAGACAAACAATTGAACCAGTATATGAGTAACGATTTTCTGCGTGGAGAAGTAGACGAAGTACTGTGGTTGGAAGACGGAAGCATGGCGCCGTTAGATTATAAGTTTGCCCGCTTCGAAGGCAAAGTGTACGAAACTTACCAGACCCAGCTTTATTGTTACGCGTGGTTAATCCGGGAAAACTTTGGTCTGCCGGTCAATAAAGGCTTTTTGGTGTATACCCGTAGCCAGAATAAATTGATCGAGATACCCATAAATGAAGGGCATGTGGACGCCGTGCGGGCAGCAGCAGAGCAGTTGTCGGAAATTATTCAACACAATTTCCACCCCCGGGCCACAAAATTCAAAAAACGTTGCGTAAATTGTACTTATCGGAACGTGTGCATACAATAAGCAGGGGCTCCGGTGAGGAATTTATTTTAAACACCCCACAAAAGCAACCCCAAGCTATTGAAAATGAAGGCCTTAAGTTTCCGAAAACAACTGCTTTTTTGCCTAAAGTTCTTTGACATATTGGTAAAACCCATTCATTCGGGCTCGTGCAAAAGCCGGATTAATGGTTGTATATCAAATCTTTATACAAGAACAGGTCTTTTTGAGCGCTATCCATTATAACAAGGATTGAAACAT
>Ga0208544_10000275_pt1 | contig 42202 bp, 49 predicted proteins | sample DEB08_DNA_9_FD_184526 | JGI IMG/M metagenome (GOLD analysis project Ga0208544, IMG submission 184526) | Aqueous microbial communities from the Delaware River and Bay under freshwater to marine salinity gradient to study organic matter... | ecosystem: Environmental > Aquatic > Marine > Coastal ... | reverse complement strand
TGCTATGACAAGACCTATTTTGAAGTTTTTTGCTATTGCAACCTCTTGACTAGTAAGCACTTCCGCGCTCGGCTCTTCTAAAGGCACAAGCAATGCCTCGTAAGACTGGCTTTCAGCGTCACGCATGGTGAGCGTAGGGTTAGCCCGAATGACTGCTTTGGCTTCCTCAATAGTCAATGCGTTGTCGTTTACCCGCTCTAATCCGAACGGCGTGTTTTTATATATGTGTAGCTTCATGTTATTAATCTTTTGAAGTTAGGGTTTCATTGTTAGCCTTCCTTACTCTATCGCAAGCTTTTTTAATCCATCGCGGCTCGCTGTCTTTTTCATCAAATCGACTGATCTCATCAGCAATTGAGTCGCAAGGGTTGCAAAGTCTTTAACGCTTAAAGTGCCAGCGTTAAAGTGGCGTTCAATGCGCTTTTCTAGTCCGTACAGCTCGGATAATCCCGCCTTGCTTACTTGCTCTTCAAAGTGCTTGGCCGTTTCGTTTTGTATTTGTTTTTCTGTTTTCATTTTATTAGTGGTCTGTTTATGTATAAAGCGAAAAACAACTTTTAATTGTTAGCTTTCCAGCGTAAAACTTCTTTTTGCTGTCTTTCGTCGTCAAGTTTTAATCCGTGTAAAGTTGCGGCCGCAATAAAGCTTGCAAGCGCAATAATGGAAAATAATTCGAATAGCGTGTATTTATTAGTCATAAGCGCACATATTCACGGTATTGACTCAATAAGTCAACCAAAAAAAGGTTTTTTATTGCTACCCGGTGATGCTTTACCCGGCGATGCTCTACCCGGTGATGCTTTACCCGGCGATGCTCTACCCGGCGATGCTCTACCCGGTGATGCTCTACCCGGCGATGCTTCACCTAACAATTCGACATAACATGTATTGTACGCCGGCCGTTATTTGCCTTGATATCAAGACAACTTGCCTTGATATCAAGGTAAATAGGTGCTCAGATGTGCACTAGTGTCCTTTTGAGCACTAGTGAACAGGGGTGCACCCCCGACCTACCCTGCCCTGCCCTACCGTTCCCCCATCTGAAAAAGTCCTGATAGTTTTGCAAAAACCAAATTAACCTAAAAACAGTTAAACTTAGGCCCCAAAAAATCTGGGGGGAAATTTTCAGAAATCAAGTTTTAACTCTTTTTCGGTTTTGATAAACACAGGATTAAACTTGTGTGAAAACTTAAAAACGGATTAACTCTGCCTGTAATGAAACAGAAAGTCATTTGGTCACCTCTCCCAGGCTCACAGGCACTAGCAATGAATGCGCCGTGCAATCACATCCTATTTGAGGGTACACGTGGTCCTGGCAAGACGGATGCACAGCTTATGAGGTTTCGGCGGTATGTCGGAATGGGATATGGTCAAGCTTGGCGCGGTATTATCTTTGATCGGCAGTATAAGTCGCTGGATGACTTGATTGCGAAGTCAAAGCGGTGGTTCCCGCAGTTTCACGATGGTGCCAGGTTTCTATCATCACAATCAGCGTTGAAGTGGGTGTGGCCGACCGGGGAAGAGCTGCTATTTCGCCATATGCACGACGAAACCGACTATGATCAGTACCACGGGCACGAGTACCCTTTCATCGGCTGGAATGAGCTCACAAAGTACCCAACCTCGGCTTGCTATGATGTGATGATGTCCACAAACCGTTCTTCGTTTGTTCCCGAGGAGCACACGCCTAGGAATTCAAAAACCGGTCAGTACGAAACCCCGGATGGCAAACCGCTAGACCCGATACCGATGATTGTGTTTTCTACGACCAATCCATTTGGTGCCGGGCACAATTGGGTTAAGCGTAGATTCATCGACCCGGTCCCGGCAGGTGAGGTAAAGAGGATGACCACTGAGATTTTCAACCCCAGGACTCAGAAGAGGGAGAATATCACAAAGACCCAGGTGCGTTTGTTTGGTTCGTACAAAGAGAACCGGTATTTATCGCCTGAGTACGTTGCGGAGTTGGAGAATATCACGGACCAGAATCGTAAACGAGCTTGGCTGGAGGGCGACTGGGATATCACCGCTGGTGGTGCGTTCGATGATGTTTGGAACAGCGATTTGCACATTGTGCCGAGGTTTCAGGTGCCAGGTTCGTGGAGAATATGCCGTTCGATGGACTGGGGCTCGAGTCACCCGTTCTCTGTCGGCTGGTGGGCGATATCTAATGGTGAGGAGGTTGCTATATCCGAGGATAGGACAGTATGTTTCCCAAAGGATTCACTTATCAGAATTGCGGAGCTTTATGGCGCGGATGTGGTGAACGGTGAGCAGTTTGGCCACAACAAAGGCCGTAAGCTTTCAGCACGGAGATTAGCGCAGGAGGTTTTAGAGGTCGAGGAAGAGTTGACCATGCTGGGGTGGATAAGAACTAAACCTGAGCCGGGACCAGCGGATAATCAGATTTACAATGTCAGTGAAGACGAGTCGGGTTCGATTGCTTCGATGATGGAGAATGAGGGAGTTGAATGGACCAGGTCTGACAAGAAGGCTGGATCAAGAGCAAATGGTTTTCAGATAATGCGGGATATGATGGAAAGATCGACAGACCGCGAGGGTGCCGGGCTTTACATTATGAACAATTGTGATGCGTTCATAAATACAATCCCAAGCTTGCCAAGGGATGACAAAAAGCTGGACGATGTTGACACCGATGCAGAGGACCACGTTTACGATGAGGCGCGATATATGGTTCTTGACGCGAGGCCGCAATGGGCAAAGTATGTAAATATTCGAATGCCGGTATAACGGCAAGAGGTTTGCCTATATTTAGATTATAAAATTACCAATTTTCCCACATGCCAAATGTAAATTACGTACGCGAAGAAGTTGTCCAGGCCAGGAAGATCTGGCAACTGATTGATGACTGTGTAGCTGGTGAACAGCAAATTAAATCAAAAACACAGGACTACCTACCAATGCCGGTGGCTGAGTCCGATACGGACCAAATGCTATCGCGTTATGCCTCGTACCTGAAAAGGGCGATGTTCTATAATGTGACAGCTCGTACTTTGGACGGGCTTGTTGGGCAGGTATTCTCTAAGGACCAAGCCATTGAGCTACCTGAGAATATTGATCGCTACGTGGACAACATCGATGGTGCCGGGACAAGCCTCGAGCAGCAATCAAAACTAGCACTTCAGACAGTTTTGGCAAAAGGCCACGGTGGCCTACTAGCAGACTTCCCAAATAACCAGGGGTTTGTGTCACTTGCTCAAATTGAAAGTAATTTGATCCGCCCAAGGATCCTAAACATTGATCCGGAGGACATAATCAACTGGCGTATGCAGACGGTCGGTGGCGAGTCGCTTCTTTCTTTGTTGGTGATCGAAGAGGAGAAGATTGTTGAGGATGATGGCTTCGAGTTTGATAAAGAGTACCGCTGGCGCGTGTTCCGGTTGATCGACGGTGAGAATGGCTACCAAGTTGAGGTAACCCTTTGGAGAGCCCCTGGCGAAGACTTTGAAACGACTGATGACTTCTATATTGAGGAAGGCCCTTCGATAATGACCGACTACAGCGGTTCGCCGTTGCAGCGGATCCCTTTCGAGTTCATGGGCAGTACAAACAATGAGCCGGTGATTGACAAAGCACCAATGCTCGACTTGGCCAACATGAACATCGCGCACTATCGCAACAGTGCTGATTATGAGGAGAGTTTATTCTTGGTTGGGCAACCGACCCTGGTCATCTCTGGTCTGACTCAGGATTGGGCGGACAAAAACATCAATGGCAAGGTAATCCTTGGTTCCCGGTCGGCGATCACTCTACCAAAGGATGGCCGTGCTGAGATGTTGCAGCCACACCCTAATGTGATGCCAAAAGAGGGCATGGAGCACAAGGAGCAACAAATGAAGGCGGTCGGTGCTAAACTGATTGAGCCCAACTTCTCTAAGGTCACAGCTACCGAGGTTCTGATGGAAGCTGCTTCGGAATCTTCTATTCTGACAAGCACTGCAAACAATGTTTCAGCGGCCTACCGGAAAGTACTTATGCACATGGGAATGTTTATAAGTGAAACAAGTATCGATGAGATAAACTTCTCATTGAATACTGATTACACGGTAACCAGCATGACAGCCCAGGATCGCCAGCAGTTGGTCGCCGAATGGCAGGGTGGCCTAATCACATGGGATGAGGCTAGAGAGACTCTTCGAATAACTGGTGTTGTAACCGAGGATAATGAGGCTGCAAGGACCAAGGTAGAAACAATTGATGCTAACTTGATCTAATGCCAAAAAAGGAAGACCGAAAACCTTTAGAGGAAGCAGCAATACTGGCCCAAGTCACTCTCGAGAGGCTTAAGGCTGGGTTTGCGCTTAAATTTAATAGTGTCTTTGCCAAGGAAGCAACTTTGGTAAGGTCCACTTTGAATAGTCTCAGTTATGATTTAAGTGAGGCAAGTGTTGCACAATCTAAGAAGCTGCTTTCGAAACTTGATAAGTCTATTTCGAAAGAGTTTAAAGTTGCCAACTCGGATCTTAATTCTGAGCTTCAAACTATATCAGCATTGTATGCCGGGATTGAGGCAAAGGATTTAATAGACTCTGTAACGGGTGATTTAAAACTAAAGACCATAACGGCAAAGCAAGCATTTGCAAAAGCCAAAGTTATGGCCATGGGCCACTCTGGAATATTACTTGAGGACTTTATTAGTTCCTTTGCTGCCACGGAGACCAAGAGGGTAGTAAATACAATTCGTAGGGCTTTCCAGGAAGGCAGGACGAGCCAGCAGACAATAAGGGAGGTGGTGGGCACCAAAGCGTCTAACTTCAAGAATGGGATTTTGGAGATATCCCGCAGGAATGCTAAGACCTTGGTATCAACCTCCGTACAGCATGCCGCGAGCGCGGGTAGGATGGCCCTTTGGGAGGCCAACAGTTCTGTGGTTGAAGCCTATGAATGGCTTTCAACATTGGACAGTAGAACGACCACAACCTGTCGAAGCCTGGATGGTTCAAAATTTGAATTAGGCAAGGGACCGGTACCGCCGATCCACTTGAATTGTAGATCAACAACGGTGGCGGTACTTGGAAGTGAGTTTGATTTCCTTAAAGAAGGTGCCACCCGGTCGGCTGAGTTTGGACCTGTCAGCGCAAAGAAAACTTATTACTCCTGGTTGAAGGACCAATCTGCTTCTTTTCAAAATGAAGTACTTGGGCCGACAAGGGCTCGTCTTTTCCGGGATGGTGGGTTAACTGCTGAGAAGTTTTCCGAATTAAACTTAGGCAGAACTTTCCAGCCTTTGACCCTTGATGAGATGCGTTTGAAAGATCCAAAGGCATTTAAAAGAGCAGGAATTTAATTTCTTGCATAGAAACCAGTTTTTGTACACTTTTGTTTCGAACCGGGATTTGTAATCCCTGAAAAGATCAAAACTTATGAAATACAAACTAACATCGGAAGAACATTCGGCCCTAGAGGAATCAAACAAGGGTCTTTATTCGGAGCAAAATGATTCATTTGTTCTCCAAGTCGAAGGACTAGAGGACCACTTTGTTTCAAAAGAGAAAAAAGATATTGCTGAGACGCATCGTAAAAATGCCGAAAGTAGACTCCAGGAGGCTGAGGCTCGTGAGGTTAAACTTCTGAAGGATATTGAGAAGTCCAAGGGTGGTAAAGATGAGATTGAGTTGATTCGGAATCAACACATCAGCGAGTTAGATAAGATCCGCGCTGAGTATCAAGAAAAAGAAAATCTCAGTAAGCAGGAATCATATAAGACTATGGTCGAGCTTGAATCGGAGAAATTTGCCCAAGAGCATTTCATCGTTCCCTCAGCCATTCGCCGTCTTTTCTCCGACCGACTGGCGGTTGAGGAAGTAAATGGACAGCCGGTAATCCGTACAAAAGAATTGGACGGCACACCCTCTATTAAGTCTGTTGAAGATTTAAAGAAAGAATTTCTTGATAATAAAGAGTTTTCTCCTATTATCAAAGCATCCTTGGGTTCTGGCAGCGGTGCTGAAAAGAGCGAAAGAGGAGGAAATTTCAGCGGTGCTGGGAAGGAAATCGACGTTCTAACTGCAAGTCCAAAAGACTTGGTGAAGGCAATCAGCCAAAGAGCCAAGTAAGTTGGAGTTGTTCTACTTAACAAACAAACCGTAAATTATTATGTCTCTACAAGTATTCAATGAATATCTTAACACATCCCGCACAGAGGTTGTTGCTCAAGCCGTTGACAAGTTCAACGCCGCTTCTAATGGCACAGTTACCCTCTCCGCTGGAGCTAACCAAGGCGACTACAATGTAGAAGCCTTTTATACCGCTATTGGTGACCTAGTTCGCCGCCGTAATCAATATGGTTCGGGTGCAGTTACTGCTTCCGACATTGCACAGCTCAATGAGAGCTCTGTCAAGGTCGGTGCTGGTACTCCCCCAATCAACCACCCACCAAGCTGGTGGACTTGGATGCAGAAGAGCCCAGAAGAAGCTGGTGTTATTCTTGGCCGCCAACTCGGTGTTGCACAGACACAGGACTTGCTTAATACAGCAATCTCCGGTGCTGCTGCCGCTATGCAAGGTGTTGGAGCTAGTGTTGTCTATGATGGCAGTGCTGCTGTTGCCTCGTTGTCTAACCTGTCGAAAGCAACAGCACTCTTCGGAGATCGCTCGCAAGCTCTCGGTGGTTGGGTGATGCACAGTAAGGTCTTCCACGATCTTGAGCAAGCTGGCCTTGCTAACTCCTCTCGTTTGTTCACATTCGAGAATGTTACCATCATGCAAGATGCATCTGGCCGTCCGTTCGTGGTAACAGACAGCCCAAGCTTGGTTGTTTCAGCCGCTGGCGTAGAAGATGAGTACCTGACAATGGGTCTCGTACGTGGTGCAGTAAACGTCGAGATGAATGGTGATTTCACCGATAACGTACAAGTTATCAATGGTGATGAAAATCTCCTTCGTACTTACCAAGCTGAGTGGTCTTACAACCTCGGAATCAAGGGTTTCGAGTGGGACCAAGCAAACGGTGGTAAGTCTCCTAACAACGCTGCTATCGGTACAGCAACTAACTGGGACAAGACCGCAACAGATATCAAGGACACAGCAGGTGTCATGTTGCAGTCTCTGTAGTATCCAGTAAATAAAGTCTTGAAAGACACGAGCCCCACCAGTTATTAATTGGTGGGGCTTTTCTTTACCCAAATACAAAATCAACTATGAAAAAAATAACCAAAAAAATACTATACTTTATCAGCGGCCCCGCTCCAAGCGGTCAGCAGATCAAACAAGCAATGGAACTTGGTGCTTCCTTTAGGAATGCCGCCCTTATAGGTGAAAATGAATCCTTAGAAAAATGCGATGCCGTTTGCGGTGAGGTACCAAAGCAATACCAGGGTTTTCCAATTATTGATCTTCAGACGGAGCCTGAGCCTGAGAAGCTAACTGAAGCGGAAGAATTAAAAAAACTTTTAACAGAAAAAGGGGTAGCTTTTAAAAATAACAACTCAGTTAAGACCCTTAAAACGCTTTTAGGGGAAGGGTTGTTAGAGCAATCTTAATTGCTTGCCATCCCAGCCTTACTATGTTTCCTTCTTGGTATGGCTATTATAGTTGAAGATGGTACTGGTCTAGCGAATGCTAATTCCTTTGTTACTGTTGCGGAGGCACGAGCCTACGCAACTGACAGAGGAATTACATTGCCAGCGGCTGATGTTGACGTTGAGAAGGCACTCATTAAAGCGGGTGACTATATGTTCCGTTATGAAAAGAACCTGAAGGGTTCGAGAGCGACCACAACACAGCGTCTGCCGTACCCAAGGTACCCGGTTAACGTGTTCGGCACCCTAATCCTAAAGACAGACATACCAAGCCAGCTTAAAGAGGCTCAGATCGAACTCGGCATTGAGTCATCGGCGGGAGTAGCCTTACGACCAAATGGTTCCGGGCGCGAAGTCCTAATGGAAAAGGTTGGGCCAATCAGCACACAGTATTCCGAAACAGGCAGTGGCTCAAACACCCCAACTTTTTACAAGGTTCTTGATCTACTTTCACCCCTCTTAAAATCTGCCAGTGGTTCCTTTATGGAGGTAGTAAGGGGATAGTATGGCCTTTGAATACAGTACCATGCAAGCCACGGCCGAAAGGCTACTGGCAAACTACGGGGAGCAGATAGAGTTTCGTAGTTACATACAGGAAAGCTATGACCCAGTATCTGGCGTAGAGCAACTTGAGTATATAAAGTCTTATCGGACCGGAGTATGTCTACCATCTGTTGAGAGTGGTATGAAGTTCTTTGATGAGGCGTTTATGGCAGGTTTGGTCTTGGGTAAGACCAAGGTGTTCATTGTTTCCGGGATCGGCCAGGATTTTGACCCAAAGATTGGCGACCAGATATTCTACGATGGTAAGCTTTGGGATGTGGGCACCGAGGATATCAACACTGGAGTCATGCCATTTAGACCGGTCGCAAGTTCCAACATAATTTTTACAGTTGGATGCAGACTGTCAGGTAAAGATCCGGAAGCGGGAACGGACATTGGCTTCTTGTCAGAATTATCTTTCCAAGAAAACAGACTTCGAGTTTTTGTTAATGAAACTTTCTACGAGGATCTCCAGGGTGTGTAATGCAAAAATTTGATGTACAGATGAGTAAGTGGTGTACTAAGTCCACCAAGGAGATTCATGATTTACTATCGGGAGTGATTTTGGAATTGTTTTCGGCCATCATAAAAGACACACCAGTTTTAGATGGTTATCTAAGGGGTAATTGGCTGGTATCTTCAATGGCACCTAGGTTTGGCGTTTTAGATGTAATGGACCCAGGCGGGAACAAAGCCACGTATAATATTGGGAAATTGGTATCTTCACTACCTCTTGGTAAAGATGTCGAGGTGTATATGACAAACAGTCTCCCATATGCTTACAAAATTGAGTATCTTGGCCACTCTAAGATAAAAGCCCCCGGTGGGATGGTTGTGAAAAATTTCACAAGGATAACACAGTTGTTGAAAGCTAGGACTTCTTAATATTTAATACTTAAGTAATGAGCATATCAAATATCAGAAAAGCCTTTGTAACTGAGGTAAAAAGCACTTTAGATGGTTTGGGGTTTGGTGATAAAATCAAATGGGAAAACCGCGACTTTGACCCAAGTGGTTCGCCTCAGTGGGCTGGCTTTACATTTGTTTCTACAGAACCATTTGTTGTCACGCTTGGGCAGGGGGGAGATGATAGGCTAACCGGGTATGTACAAATTGACCTAAACACTACTCAGGACTCCGGCGATGGTGCCATGGATGTTTGGATTGATGCTTTTAGGCAACAGTTCCCGGCGGGAAAACCTTTGACCTTTGGAACTAGTTCCGCTTTAGTCTTGAACACCGGGGTTAATTCAGGGACAATGTTTGACAATTGGTTTAGAAAATCTATAACAATAACATACAGGGCTGATCTGCCCAGGGCTTTAATCTAAAAATAATAAAAATATCATGGCTGATTCATCTCGTCACAATCTATTCTTCGTTCCGGAAACAACTTATGGTGTAACACCGTCGGTTGACCCATCGTTTGCCGATGTACGCCATACTGGCACCACCCTGGCAATCACTAAAGAATCCTTTCAATCGGAAGAGCTACATGCCGACCGACAGATCCGAGACTTCCGACATGGTGTTCGTGCGGTAGCGGGTGATGTAAGTTTTGAGTTATCTTCGAGTTCTTTTGATGATTTGTTAGAGGGCACCTTTATGGGTTCCTGGGCGGGGAATGTTTTGAAAGCCGGTGTCACTCGTCGATCTTTCAGTCTGCTACGTCAATTTACCGACCTGACAGCTAGTGATAAACCTTTCCATCTTTTTAAAGGTGTTGAACTTAACACCTTTAGTTTGTCGGTACCTGCTTCAGGGATCGTAACTGGTTCGTTTGCTTCCATTGGTCAGAACATGGAAATCAATTCGGACATGACAGCCTACGGCACACCGACTTATGGAACTCCCGACACCACGGCTCCTTTTGATAGTTTCACTGGTACAATCACGGAGGGTGGCATTGCAATTGGTATTGTTACTGAGATCTCGTTATCTTTGGAAAATGGTCTAGCACCTCGTAATGTTATTGGTTCGGATGAAACAATCCGCCCAACAATTGGCCGTTCAAACTTGACCGGTAACATGACAGCATATTTTGAGAATTCAGTTCTTCTTGAAAAATTCTTGAATGAGACCGAATCAAGTCTCACGTTTACACTAGCGGATGCTGCCGGTAACTCCCTCCAATTCGACATCCCTAAGATCGTTTATAATGGTGGTCAACCTGATGTTTCCGGCCAGGGTGCAATTACATTGTCCCTACCATTCCAAGCTCTGTATGACAGCATTGACGAGAGTCAGATTGTAATTACCCGTTCATAGAAAAAACCCAATACCCTGCCAGCCAGGTCTACTTAACCCCTCACTGTAAAAAGTGGGGGGTTTTTGTTGACATACATAAACGGTTTTCATTTATTACCAGTATGGAAGAATTTTTTACTAAAGAAGCAGCCAACGAGGGGATAGTAATTCCCCTACACTTGCCAACCGGTGGTAAATCGGAGCACACAATTACCATCTATGGGGTTGACTCCGATGAGTTTTACCGTGCTTTGCAAATTGAAAAACGAAAACTATCTGGGATTGAGATCGCGGCAAACAATCTAGAAGGGGAAGACCGACTTGAATACATTAATGACAAGCAACGCGAGTCCGAGTATACCGTTTTAGGGCACCTAATTAAAGATTGGACTTTCGAAATGGAATGCACAATGGAGAATAAAATCCACTTTGTGAAGAATGCACCCCAGATTGGGGATCAGATCAATAATATTTCCGGGGACAGAAAACTTTTTTTAGCTCTAGGGCAAGAGAGTTAGAGAATTTTGCTGAGTCAGAATTTGATCTTTCTTCGCCCCTCGAGGGTTCCAGTTGTTCAAAAAGAACGCACTTAAATAAAGTTTGGCAGCAGTCTGGTAAAAAACCGGATGAGCTTGAGAAAGCTCCCAAGCCGCCCAAAGAGCTTCTCTACATTTGGGATTGGTTCATTGAGCTGATCCAGTTTGGGGAGATAAACTGGCAGACCTTACATGCCTGGGTGGCTATGCGTGGTTTTAAAACCAATGCGTTCGAAACAGAGTTGCTTTTAACCCTAAATAGGCTTTATATTAATCGCAACCATGGCAACAGATGTAACACAACTACTAATAAAGGTAAATAGTAACCAGGTTGGTACGGCGAGCAACCGTGTTGACCGATTGGGTAGAAGTGCCGGTAAAACAACGACAGCTACGAATAAGCTTACAAGGGCCTTTAAGAGATTCGCGGGGCCTCTTGCGGTAGCATATGGCGTTGCCAAGCTCACGAAGTTTATTGTAAAAACCGGGATGGCCTTCGAGACTTTTGAGAAGCAGCTATATGCGGTAACCGGTACTGCCAAACTTGCATCGTTGGAAATGGATTATCTGGCTGATGTTGCGGACAAAAATGCCGTAAAACTAAGCAGCTCAATTAAACCGTACGTCCGTATGAAAGAGTCGATGAGGAGGCTTGGGCTTGAAGCGGAAACCACAAGAAATATTTTTGAGGGTGTCTCAAATGCGGCTGCAACTTTTGGCTTAACCGCAGATGAGGTTAACGGTGTACTTGTTGCTTTTACACAAGTTGCTTCGAAAGGGAAAGTACAGGCGGAGGAGCTTAGAAACCAAATTGCCGAGCGTATACCAGGTGCTTTAGCTTTAGCAGAAAAAGCTGCGGGTGTTACAAATGTAGAGCTACAGAAAATGTTGGAGACCGGTCAATTAATGGCCAAAGACTTTCTTCCCGCGTTCGGGGCGTTAATGAAACAAGAATTTGGTACTAATTTAGAGCGCAAAACAGATACACTTGCGGCCTCGGCAACAAGGGCATCAAATTCATTTGACCTTCTAGGCAAAGAAATTTTTGAACTTTCCGCTGATACAATTGGTCAGTTTATATCATTAAAGGGGATTCTAGATGTGGTTGCTATGGCAGCGGGGGAAACTGCGAATGCTCTCAAATGGATAAAAGAAGATCGCAGAGACAGCGTGTTCGTTAGACTAGCGGAAGATATGGGTGTGGTAATCGCCGACATGGAAAAATTTAATAATGCCGGTGAGGTAATGAGAAGTTCAAAGTTGTTCAAATTAAACGAAGAATACAAAAATCTTGTGGCATCTGCGGATTTTGATCAGTTGGGAGGCTTCATGAGCAAAATCCAAATAGCAATTTATGATACTGAGGTAGCATATGAAAGACTTAATGGTTCAAAGGAAAACCATAACAAAACGCAAAAGGATGAGATGCGGGAACTCAAAGCATACCTTGAAGTTCTTAGAAAGTTTGAGTCTGAACTTCCAGACGCATTTGCAGACAAACCACGTCCTGCCCCCATAGACATTGGTAGTGGCACAGGGCAAGAAGAGAAACAAGACTTGGCACTAGAGCGTCTTAAAAAGTATTTAAACGCTGAGTGGGAGGCCCGTGATGCCGCTTTTATTGAGGAAGAACTCCAACTTGATGACAAGTATGCCCGAGACCTTGCAAAACTCGAGGAAGCTTATGAAGGGAAAAAAGATCTAGATGAGGAGTATGCGGATTTTAAAACCAAACTAGACTCAAAATTAACTAAGGATCTTGAGAATCTGAAAAAAAGAGAAGCTCTGTCATCCCAAAGAACCCAAATGCAAGCCTACAGCCAGATAGTTGGTATGGCTGGGGATTTAAGCGGTGAATTACTAGCATTGACCGAAGAAGGTTCTTCGGCTCATAAAGCTTTGTTTTTGACTACCAAAGCTCTTTCCATCGGGCAAGCCATTCTCGCTACCGAATTGGCAGCTAATCAAGCGTCCGCTGACCCACTTAACCCAACCATGATTGGTAAAATTCAGGCTGCTACTTTGATCAGGGCATTGGGTTACGCTTCTGTGGGTGTCATGGTTGGAACCACCGCTGGTAGTTTTGCTCAGGGTGGCATCGTCCCTGGTGGCAGCTTCAACAGTGACAATGTTACCGCCAGCGTTAACTCAGGTGAGATGATCCTGAACTTTGCCCAACAGAAGGAGCTTTTGGATGTGGCCAAGGGTGGTGGCCGCTCTTCTGGGGGTGGTGTAAGTGTAAATGTCATAAACAATTCTGGATCTGAAATTGAGGTCCAGGAGGATGAGGGTAAGAATGGCCAAAGAATGATTGAGATTATTGTATCCAAAGTCGAAAAGAACATGGCTAGTAAAGTCCAACAAGGTGGAAATATGTTTAGCAAATCTTTTGAGGGTGCTTATGGGTTAAAGAGAGGTAACTCATAATGGCACCACAATGGCCAACATCTATCCCGCCGATTTCAGCAAAGATTTCGGCTTCTGTAACCACCAACGTTGCTAGAACAAAAATTAAAAACGGTCTGCCTAGGCAGAGGAATCGATTTAAGAATCAAGTTTCTGTGTACAATGTGTCCTGGCTGCTTACAGATGCTGAGTTAAATACCTTCGAAACTTTCCACAGGGTCAATTTAAACAATGGTAATCAATGGTTTGAAATTGATTTACCGGTTACCCAGGGCTTCCAAACGGCACTTGCTAGATTTGTTAGTGGTGAGTATAAGAGTTCAAACAAAGGGGTTTTAAACTGGTCGGTAAGTGCTTCACTTGAAATTGAAAACAGCTACGGGTATACTTCTTACCCATAAAATTAAAAAATAATGCCAGTACAATTCCCAGTCAGCCTCCCAAGGGTCTCAAATAAACTCAGTCTGGGTTTGAAGGATGCAACAATCCGTCAAGTTTTTGACACTGGTAGGTCCCGGCAAAGGTCCAGGTTCGAAAGTAAGAACACCTTTTACAGTGTGAGCTGGGTGTTTACTGATGACGAGTACTCAACATTTGACGCTTTCCACAGGTTGGCGATAAACAACGGCAATGACTTCTTTGACGTTGAACTTCCGACAGGGTCAGGTGTGGAAGTAGTCACGGCGCGTATCGTGGATGGCGAATACAAAGTGAAAGCCAAAGGTAATTTCAATTGGGTCATAACCTCACAGCTTGAGGTTTTAAGCTCCCTTTAGGGGCCAATATCAATTGACAAGAACTAATTTTAAATATCAAATAAACAAATCATGTCTTTAGCAACTGAACTACAAGCAATAATTGACAAAATATCTGAGGACGAGGTTCTCCTCTATACGTTTGTAAATGGCGATATTAACACTGTAGTCAACGGTGCCGGTGGCCCATACCCGTCACTTGCTAAACTTACAAGTGACCTTTCTACTGCTTACACCAAGCAGGAGGTGGATGACTTCCTGGCGTTAAAAGCAACACTTGAATCCCCAGCATTGACTGGAACCCCAACCGCCCCAACACAGAGTCCCCTTGATAACTCAACAAAAATTGCAACAACAGCTTATGTTGACTCTTCAGTAGGGCCAAGCGATAAGGGTTTTTTCCTAACACAGGCCGCATTGGTGGCCGAGTACCCAACAGGTCAAGATGGATGGTACGCCGTTGTTGGAGAAACCGACACCGTGTGGACTTGGGATTCTGACACAACGGCTTGGAAAAATACCGATACAAATTCACAGGGAACTGTCACTTCCATTGGCATCACTGATGGGAACGGTATTACATCAAGCGGGGGACCGGTTACACTTTCCGGTGATATCACTGTCGGACTTGATACCGCAACACAATCAACACTTGCAAGTGTCGCAGGCAAGGCCCCAATTGCCGATCCTACATTTACCGGGACAGCCACAATTCCGATTGCGGATATCACAACTGCCAACATCACAACTGCCAACATCACAACTGGTAACATCACAACTGCCGATATCACGACTGCGAATTTTAATGCGGGTGCGATTGATGGTGGAGAGCTTAGTTGGAACGGTCAAGAAAGGACACTGAACCTTGTTACTGGAGTGGACACAACTATTCAAGTTGGGCAAGAGTTGGTACTGTATGCTGTAAATAAATCTGGGGCAACAATACCCAATGGAAGTGTTGTATCAATAAGCGGTTCTCAGGGAAACAAGCCAGCTATTGTTTTAGCCCAAGCTGATACTGTAGCAAATGCACGAAAAGCAATTGGCGTCACAACTGAATCCATTCTTAATAATTCTAGTGGTTTTGTTACACTAAACGGAAAAGTTAGAGATCTAGTTCTGGACGACGGCACTTACGGTTTAGGTCAAGTAGTTTACTTGAGCAGCACTGTTGCTGGGGGTATTACAAACATTCAGCCAGACATAAGTGTTGAGCTTGGTCACGTTTTAGCAAATACCACTGGGGGCAACACAAACGGAGTGATTGAGGTTCAGATTAATAATGAATCAGCGGTGCATGAGCTTGAGCAACAAGTTCCGCACAACTCTGATTCAGTAATTATCTGCAACGACGGCGACAACATCCAAGACAAGTATGACGAAGCTGCAACATTAACTCCCAACGGAAATCCCTTGTCCGCGACAAATCTTGCATCACTTATTGTAATGGGCGGGACTTATGGAAACATCCAAACCGCGGCTTCGGATTTGTATGTTAATATCATCGGAATAGGAACTGTTACAATGGGGAGCCTTTCACTTAATGGAGCGAGTAATGCAAATTTTGCAACCATCGATAACCTTACGCTTGCTTATTACGAGGATGCTGGAAACTATGGAATTATAAAAAATATAATTTGCGATAGTTTTAGTAATTTCCTGATAAATGATGGATTGATTGAAAATGTAAAATGCGACAATAACTTTTACATGGAAAACAATAGTGGAATAATTGATGGAATAAAAACAACTAGTGGTTTTGAAGTCAATGAAAACTCAATCTCTGGTATTATTAAAGATGTCTATGCTACTGGAAATATTGACATTAATGATAATTTTGGGACTGTTGATAACGTAAACTCAACTTCGATTTTTTCTAATTCCTTAAATTCTTCTATAATTAAAAATTGCTCCGCAAGTTCATTTTTAACGGGTTATATGCTTAATGACGGCACTATCGATAACTGCCACAGCACAGGCACTACTTCTTATGCATTCGGCGGCTCTTGGAATTCTGAAAATTATGGAACAATTAAAAACTGCACAGCAGCAGGTCAATTTTCTTTTGGTCAACAATATGAAAATTCAGTGACTGAAAATTGTGTTGGAGGAGATAAGGCTTTTGCGGCTTCATCCAGTCAAATACAATTTGATGTTAATGGGTTTGGTGTTAAAGGAACATACAGAAATTGCACAGCAGGCGTAAAGTCATTTTTTGGAGCAAATGAAACAAGTGGCATTAAAACAGTGCAGGCGAATTTTTACAACTGCACTGCTGGTGCTAATTCTTTCGGGTTTGTGAATTTCGGAGGTGCTGAAACTCACTTTTCTGGGAAGGCAATTGGTTGCACTTCTGGAAACAATGGATTTTTTAGAGCAATCACTGGATCTACAAAAATTTTAGATGGTGCAGTGATTGAAAACTGTGTTGGAGGTTTTAACAGTTTTGCAAATGGAGTTAATGCTAGTAATGAAGGCGTGATTCTGCGTTGCAGAGTAGGAACTTCTGGTGCTAATGCATTTTCAGTAACTGGAACTGGCAAAGTTCGCCTTTGCTTGGATGAAGATTATAACGAAATAAACCTACCATAATATGGAAAACAAAACCTTACATTTAAAAGACTCAGTCTGGATGCTATCGCAGCCGAATCCAATGCCCCAAGAGCTAAAGGATTTGATACACGATGAGAGTGCTGACGAGCAAGAAAAAGCTACAGCAGTTACCGTTTGGAGAGCTAGTCAATATTCTACAGCAGACGCAGCAGACGCAGAAGCGGCACAAGCAATTTACGACGAAAAGAAAATGGAAAGTAATAACTTCATTTCTGCAACAGTCTTTCTCCCTAGTGGCAACGGCATTATTAATTGTCGCCAGCCAGACACTCTAGAGCATTGCCAAATTCGCTTTTAATGAACACTCAATTGTTTGAACATTTTAAAATATGGGGAACTCTTGGAGTAGCTCAGATGACTGCATCTATTTCAAGTGCAAACGATCTAGCTAGTATCTTCGCATTACTTTGCGGAGGAGTAGCATCCTTAGCCATCGCTTGGTGGCACATCTTTAAGAAATAATATTATGACACCAGAACTATTAGCAATGCTAGGCGGGGGCGTAAGTGGCTTCGTAATGAAAATGATCGCAGCACAGGCTGATAATCAGGCTCGTCTTTTTGAGCGTATGATTGCCCGTCAGACTGTAGCGGATGAATCAGCGGATAAGGCAGCAGCACGTGGTGGTGTCTATATGCGTCGTGCTATTACGGCGGCAGTTATCTTTGCCATTGTAATAGCCCCATTTGTCTTCGCATTCACCGACATAGGTGTTAGTATTCAAACGGAATCCAAGGGATTCCTAGGGCTATTCAAGCGTCTAGAATGGTCCACTGTACAGGGTTTTGTTATCCTACCAGAGATCCGGCAGACAGCTTTGGCGATTGTAGGATTCTACTTTGGATCTTCGCAGGTCAAATAAGTTATGGCTTTGACCAAAGCGCAAAGTGAAGCAATTGATGCTTACATTGAAGTTGGTTCTTATCGGGGTGCAGCCAGAAAGCTTGGCAAAGCGGAATCAACAATACGCAGCATAATAAAGAGACTGGAAAGACTAGGGCAAGTTCCTTGGAAGTCAGGGGCACCAACGCCAGCACATTTGAATGTCGGCAAGACAACTGTCCAATACGATGGTGCCGGAAATGTTATCCAAGAGTGGAGAAGGCTATACCCGGAAGCGCAGGGCATGCAGGATTTTGTGGATGGGCTGTGCGATCAAGTCAAAGGCTTGGGTAAAGCACCCGTAAGAAAATCGCGCAAGACAGATACTGAAGAATTGCTTTTTGAACTAGATATTTTTGATGCACACGTTGGTATGTACGCCGACGAAAAAGAAACCAAAGACGCTGACTACAACTGTGATATTGCAGCGGCCCGAATGGTACAGGCCGCCGAGGGTTTAGCCGCAAGAGCAAGACGGCCAGGAAAATGCGTCCTGGTATTCGGAGGTGACATGATGCACAGCGACAATCGAAGCAATCAGACAGAGGCCAGTGGGCACGTGCTCGACGTTGATACCCGGTACCATAGGGTGGTAGAGTATTTGATCCGTGCTTGCAGAGATGTTGTACAGGTTGCTGCCTCTATTGCCGCTGAGGTAGAGATTGTAGTGCTAGAGGGTAATCACTCTTGGCACTCCGAAGTGTGGCTTTCACGGGTTCTAGATGCCTATTACAGCCAATGCCCAAACATTAAGGTCAAATCTGATCCCTCCCCTAGGAAGCACATGGTGTTCGGCGACAATTTATTACTGTGGGCGCACGGCGACAGGATTGCGGCACAAAAGTGGCCCATGATTATTGCCGCTGAGTTTGCTAAGGAGTGGGGCCAAACCAAGTACCGACACCTTAAGATGGGCCACATACACCATAAGAAGACAATTGCACCAGTTATTGTTGACGAACAGTCGGGCCTGGTGGTTGAGTACCTAGAGGCATTATGTGCCACGGATGCATGGCACTCTGGAGCTGGCTTTGTTGGAAGCCAAAAAGGGGCAAGTGCGTTTGAGTATCACAAGACCGAAGGACTAACGACACGATATTTTAAATCTATATGAAATTAATTGCGCTCAATGGAGCTAAAACAGTTGGTAAAACAACAATCGCCAAGGCACTACAATTTCGAAGTAGAGATGTTAAAATTTTATCCTTTGCGACCCCTTTACGTGCAATGCTTAACGCAATAGGTGTTGAGGATCGATATTTGAATTTAGATAAAGAGGAGCCGGTCCCCGGTCTTGGAAAGTCAGCTAGGGACATGCTTTGCACTCTGGGCACTGAGTGGGGCCGAGGAATGGTCAATGAGTCAATTTGGCTTTGGGCTATGGGCAGACAAATTGACGAGCTGGTTTACAACTCCAAGAGACCAGATGATTTAATTATAGTCATAGATGATTGTAGGTTTCCAAATGAGGCCGACTGGGTTAAGTGTAGTGGGGGGAAGGTTGTTTGTTTGTTTCGGGACGGGATTGAATATACAAAAGGCCACGACAGTGAATTGCCACTGCCTGAGAATTTGATAGATTACAAACTTGATGCGGGTGACATTCAAAATTCTGTAAATATAATCCTTCCAATTTAACCTTTTATAGTTTAAACATTCTGTATGCCAAACGATGCCTACAGCGAAGCAATTAAAGAGGCTTATGCCTCCGCCCCAACGGACATAGTCATAATTGATACACTTGAGATAAGTCACCCCTCTTTACCTGGGGGGACTATGTGGTTATCAAAAACCCTGGTTGACTACACTTTAACACTTGAGGATGGAGTAACCAATCAGCTCTTCGGCGCAACTGGTTTTGAATTTAAACTGCCAGCGGCGGGGGAGAATGGTCTTCAGGAGCTAGACATTGTGATAGACAATGTTGATAGGCGTGTCAGTGAGTTCATGAATGCGGTAAAAGACTCAAAGGATCCCGTCAAGCTCACCTACCGACCGTACTTGTCTACAGATTTAACCGCACCACAGTTGGACCCCCCTTTGGTTCTGAATGTAACGGATGTCAAAGCAGACGTATTTAAAGTGACTGCAAGAGCGACATTCGCCGACCTTTTAAATAAGAAGCACCCACTACAGATGTACACCAGAGCGAGGTTTCCAAGCTTGGGGGGCTCATAGAGGAATGGACAAGCACTGGGCAATTGATTATATAGGTTTACCTTGGGTAGCCGGGGGAGTAGGACCCGATGAGTTTGATTGCTGGGGCCTAGTTATAGATGTTTACTCAAAATTCAAGGGTGTAGAACTACCCAGAATGGCTGGTGTTGATCGGAGGAACCCTGTGGACATCTATAAAGAGATATTAAAATACAGAAAATTAGAGTCTGTAACCAACATGGGGTTTTATGAAGTTACTCAACCACAAGAGTTTGACATAGCATTACTTGGCAGATCTAATAACTGCCATCATGTTGGGGTATTTACAGATGGCTCCGGTAGTGGTATTGTACATTGCGCTGAAGCTTCGGGGGTAGTATTTGAAACCAGGTCCCAACTTAAAATTGAAAGGTACAACAAAATATTCTATTACAGATATGGCCAAAGCGATACACATAACTAATCCCTTCTCGAAAAAAATCGAAACAATCTTTGATTTCGAGAAAAACGAGACCGTTTTGGATGCAGCTGCGAAGTTGTACGGGGATGGTAATGCTGACTTTGTAGTTCCAACAATTTGCATAGTCGGTGACAAACCATTATTGAGAAAAGAGTGGGTGTCTTATATACCAGAGGACTCCGAGGTTGTAAGCTTTGTTGCAGTGACTGGAAATCCCGTTGTCTACATAATCATAGCCGTCGTTGTTTCTATTGCGGTCAGTTTGTTAATGGTTGTGACACCCCCCAAAATGGGGTCGATACCTGAACCTGACCCTGTGTTCACCCTACGGGGCCAAACTAATAAAGTAAAGCTGGGTGATCCAATTGAAGACCACTATGGTCGTGTCAGAATTTTCCCTTCATACGCCGCCATATCTTATAACAAGTACATAGACAATGAACAGTATCTGTATTCTTTGTTTTGTCTTGGTCAAGGCGAGTTCGAAATTGAGAATGTATTTGTTGAGGATACCAATATCAATAACTTTGACGATACTGAGTATGTAGTCTACGAGCCAGGTGAAACAGTTGATTTGTTTAGGGACAATGTTGAAACTTCTAACGAGGTTGCTGGGATTGAAATGTTTGGTCCCAATGAGCCTGAATATGACAGTTGGGTTGGACCCTTCGCCGCTGGTGGGCCACAAAGTTCATCTGACATCATTGAAGTTGATGTCATTATCCCACAGGGCCTAAACTATTCAAACGATGAGGGCGGGCTAGATAGCCGTACTGTAACTGCATCGTTTCAATATCGGCAAATTGATCAAAATGGTGACCCGGTTGGGAATTGGCTAGTATTAAGTGAGTTCTCAAAGACATTGAGAACTGTGACTCCACAAAGATACACCCTGACGAAGGTAGTACCTTCCGGCAGATATGAGGTTCGGGCCAGAAGAACTAATAACAAGGACACAAACTTCCGCGCAAACAATACTGTCAAGTGGGAGAGTCTCAGAGCTTTTTTGCCAAATGTTGGCAACTATGGTGACGTAACATTGTTGGCTATAAGAGCACGGGCTAGTAATAACTTTAATGATAGCTCAAGAAGCCAGATCAATTTGTTTGCAACTCGTAAACTGCCAATCTGGAACGGTGTACAATGGTCCAACCCTGTCGCAACTCGGTCAGCCGTTTGGGCCATGGCCAACATCTTTAGGTCAATCTATGGAGGCAACGTCACTGAAGATAAGTTCTTCGATCTTGATGATTTCCTTTTAAAGGATCAACAGCTTAACGCAGAAGGCAGAACTTTCGACTGGACCTTTGATACTAGAGGGACCGTCTGGGAGGATGCCGCAATGGTTTGTAGAGCTGTTCGTGGAAGGCCACTCTTGAGGGGCTCGATTATAACAATCGCTTTAGAGAGATCAAAAACAATACCAACGGCTGTTTTTGGCCCAAACAATATTGTAAGCGGCTCACTTGAATGGGACATAAAAATCTACAATCAGAACGAGTACGATGGTATCGAGGCGGAGTACGTTGATCCCATAACTTGGAAATCAGAAGTCCTGGTGTGTGCGTTGCCAGATTCTGGTGCGGATTACCTAGAGCCAATGAAGTTCCCTGGTATCACCAACAGGGACATTGCTTATCGCGAAGGTATGTACGAGGAAAGTAAGCGAAGGTACAATAGAGAGAATGTAACCTTCTCGACTGGACTTGAGGGTCACATACCAACTTGGGGTGACTTGATACTTGTTCAGCATGATTTACCAAAGTGGGGTCAAGGCGGCAGGTTGTTAGCTTTCCAGGGTTTAGTACTACAACTTGATAGTGAGGTTACCTTCACAACTGGTGAGGTTCACCAAGTGGTATTGAAAGATAAAACAGGTGCTGCCTCTGGGCCGCACATAGTAACAGAAGTAGTCGGTGACCCTTATAAAGTTGAGCTCCAAAGTCCTATAGACTTAAGCGTCTTTGATTTTTCTAGTACACATGAGCTACCAATCTTTGCATTTGGTGTGCAGAACCTTGAAGGCAAACTTTTAACCGTTGTTGATGTTTCAACCAATGGTGAAGAAGAAATCTCGATAACCGGGGTCAACTATGACTCTAGAGTTTTTTACTACGACACACAATCCCCTGCACCTCCGCTACCTGGCCCGAGTGTAATCGACTCATGGAGCCTTCCCAAGGTCAATGGCCTTGGCTACAGTTTAAGCAATGATGCAAGTCGTGTCACGATACTCTGGAACGCAATTCGATCCGCGAGATTGTTCATTGTCCAGTGGTCTGATAATTTAACAACATACATTGATTCGGTAGAGGTTACTGACAATACTCTCACATTGGATGTACCTTACACCCCAATGTATATCCGTGTAGCTGCCGTAACTGATTTAGGTCAAGGACCGTGGTCAGGTGTTACTTTGTCACAAAGTGCTACGGAGGCCGCGGTTCCAGTTCTCCCATCCAATGTAACTGTTGTTTCTGGCTATGGCTCGTTGCAAGTATACTGGGATACCCAAGCTGGTGCAGACTTCTATGAAATTTCAGCTAAACCATTTGCAAATGATGCACCATCAGCAGATGCCATAAGTGAGATAAACAATTACTTACTAGTTGGGCTGGGTGGTAATGAACTAATATATTTCCGAGTTAGAGCCGTCAAAACACTAACAACTGGGACACTGCTTTATTCCGCTTGGTCAAACCCTGTTGAGGGTACGACTAATGTCGTTATAGGTCAAAATTACTACGGACCAACCGCACCACCAGACCCTGGTGGGGTTTCAGCGGAAGGTGCAATTTGGTTTGATACTAACGATGGTAATAGAATGTACCGTTGGAGCGGCTCCGCTTGGGTAGACGTTCAAAAAGTCTTGGAGGCGGATGACTTCGGTCTTGGTATCCGTCCAATTCAGATTGTATCGGCACTCCCAATACTGCCAGATAGTGATTACCCTGATGGCTCACAGGTAACTTTGACCACAGATGACTACAGACTGTACCGTAACAACGGTGGCACCTGGGACTACTCAGTAAATACAGAACAGATCGACAACGGCGCGATCACCACCATTAAGATCGAAGATGATGCAATCACCACCATTAAGATCGAAGATGATGCAATCACCAATATCAAGATTATAGATGGTGCCGTTGTAGCGGGTAAGATTGCGGATGATGCTGTAGTTGCAGCTAACATCGTCAATGGAGAAATCATAGCTGGTAAACTCGGAGATAGTGCTGTAACGGCTGGCTCTATTGCGACTGATGCTGTAACTGCGGATAAGATCTTAGCTAATTCTATCACAGCCACTAAGATTGATGCCGATGCTGTAACTGCCGATAAGATTGCGGCTAATGCTGTTACAACAAGTAAACTTTTGGTCAGTGGCCGTGGCGCGGCTCTTAATGCTGATCCAGGATGCCAAGACTCTTCGGCGTGGGTTAAATATCCTAATAGTTTATCGAATGCAACTTTTACGACTATCACTGATGGTTTAGTAGGTAACAATGTAATAAGAGGTTCAAACAGGGCATGGTATAACGGGGACGATCGTTTGCCATTCGACCCAAACAAAACGTATCGTATCCGTGGTGTAGTTAGAAGGTCTTCCGCCACCGCTGATGGGACATGCTACCTTGGGGTCGCATTGTTTGATTCTAATGGCACCAACATAAGTGGCAATGGCACCCAGTGGTTTTATGCAGGTGGTGGGAGTTTTCTCCCTGGTACTGATTTTACACTTCGCTCCGATGAGTTTGGCTTTGATACGACCGAAACCTTCCCAGCCAATGCCAGAACGATGGCACCTTTAATTATTCTCAGTTATAATGCTACTACTGGATACATGGAGGCCCAAGATATTCGTATAGAAGAGAAAATCAATGGTGAGTTGATAGTGGACGGGGCGATTACTGCCGATAAGATTGAGGCTAATGCCGTTACTGCCGATAAGATTGAGGCTAATGCCGTTACTGCCGATAAGATCTTAGCTAATTCCGTAACTGCCGATAAGATCTTAGCTAATTCCGTAACTGCCGATAAGATTGCAGCTAATAGTATAACTGCATCAAAACTTACACTTGGTGGGACTACTGGTAACATTGTAGGAACCTCTAACCTGACCGATTATTCCTACTGGACTCTTGTACAGGGTACAAATTTAACTTTTCAAAACCCTTCCAATCCGGTCACTTGGAATTCTACTAAGGTTGCCAAGTTGGGCGACAATGCAAATGTTATAGTTGTAGACGGCAAAACTTTCGAGGTTGAGCCAGGTGATGTAATAAGTGCAAGATACAAAGCATATATAAATTCCGGCACTGCGGGGACTGTATATATGGACATTAAGTACTCCCAGAATGAAGATTTCACTGGTACCTTATCGTACGGTTACTTCTCAAATGGGTATATCCCATATAATGTTCTTACAACTGTCGAAGGTAAAGCTGCACCAGTCCCCACCGGTTACAGATTTGCAAAAATCAGGATGGTCAAACTTGATAATGGCCCACTCCGTGCATACTTTGGGGACACATATTTTAAAAAAGCTATAGACACGCGCTTGATAGTAGACGGAGCTATTGAAGCTTCCCAAATTTCAGCGGGTGCAATCACCGCCGATGCGATAGGTACCAACGAGATTGTTGCTAGCCTGGCCAACTTGTCCCAGGCTGTGATTGATGATCTATCTGTTGGAAGTATATCTGCGGGTGACATCACAACGGGTACAATTGACTCCGCTGTGTTTAACCTGAATGGCACTGGTGGTGTGATTAAATCTGATAACTTTAACGCAACAAATCTTACAGGGTTCCAGATTCGGGGCAACGGTGACGCGCAGTTTAATGATGTAGTCATGAACAATGGTGTATTCCACGGTCGAATTGAGGGCAGTCAGATTGTGGTTGATAATGATGTTTACCTTTATCGTAGCGATGCTCTAACGAAACCTGCGGTGCCTACTTTATATAAACATGAGATAGCTTCTTTTTCCCGCGTTAGTCCTGTGCTAACAATATACGCTTGGAATGCTCCGGGAGCTACCACAGAAAATCGGTTTATCAAATCAAGCCCAAAGGTAGTCCTTACTGGTTCCTGTACTGGAGAGGGGAGTAATGGATTTCTACTACAACGGAATTTGAATGGGGCTGGTTGGGTTACAATCTATACAGGACAAACTTTAACGGTACGCTACCGCGCTGGGGATGGTTTTGATGAAGCTTCAATTGGATCATTAACCTACATTGATTCTGTGCCCGGACAGTCAGGAACCGAATACGTAAAATATCGGACATATAACAATTGGGAGCAAGATAATTTATCGATATCTTTACAAATCAGCAACTGGTAAAAAAAATTATGGCACTACTAAAAACACACACATTAGAAAATGGTATCCCCATTGAATACTGGGCAGTCAAACAGTCCACTGAGTTTGATTATCACGCTCAGGTCTGCCGCTTGTGGATTCTAGCATGGATCAGTAAAGCAACCAGGGACGGTGGCTCAGGATACGTACACCAGGCGACCCGTGATTACTATGTTAGCGTTGAAGACTTCAACACCTACTTCTCCGACGAGGTTCTTAAGCAAGAAGGTAATTCATTTAACTCCCAGGCTTATGCATACATCTTGGCAAATGATCCATTCTTTGCGGACGCTGTTGAAATCTAAACTCTTGCGAGATCTTGCAGATTTTTAACAGCGGCCAGGAAACCATCCTGGCCCTCGCCACGTGCCCTGAGAGACTCGAGGACTGCGTCATCTACAGTCCCAGTGCAGACAATCCTCACAACCCTTGTCTCTTCTTTTTGACCGGTTCTTGCAAGACGGGCGTTGAACTGATCATACAGTTCCCTCGACCAGGTCGGTGAAAACCAAACCGCTATACGGCCACCGTCCTGCAACCGATCAACACCATGTCCGATTGATCGGGGATCGGCTACAAGCATGGGTATCTTACCGGCGACCCACCTATCAAGGGTATCTTCACGAAATAGCTCAGCCCCCTTGCAGGATTTCAAGATTCTTGACTGCTCATGCTTGAAGGCAGTGGCCACTAGGATGGGCCCAGGGTTGTCCTTTTGAAACTTCTTTAGTGCTTTGATCTTGTTGTCATGGACTAGGCCGACAGAACGATTCTCATCGTATACAGCCCCAGAGGTTACCTGTAAAAGTTTGTTCATTTTCACCGCAGCATTTACCGCCACCACTTCTTTCCCATCCTCCAGCTCGGCCAGGAACTCCTTCTGGAGTTCTTTGTATATCTTGGCCGCCTCCTTTGGCAAAGAAACCTCAATGTCCTCAACGCTTGTTGGGGGTATGTCTAGCCAATCCTCGGACCTAAGTACCAAAGAGAGATCGGAAAGCTTCCCGGTTACAACCTCATCAGCCCCGGGACGTGCTAGCCATTTTGGGAACTGTGAAAAAGCATTGTCAGGTTTTAGATAAGCCTGGCGAAACCCATAGAATGATTTGCCCAAAAGATCGCCGCCATCTAGAAGGCGGATTTGAGAGAAAAGATCAATGATACCATTCGGTCTTGGGGTGCCGGTAAGGCCCCAGTGGCGGTCAAACAAATCCCTGTACTTGCGGATGGTGTTTATCCGTTTGCTGCTATGTGATTTAGCCTTAGAGAGCTCGTCCCATATGATGGTGTCCACTGGCATGTCTTCTTTGTTAACGCCCTCAAGGCAAGACTTACAGAATTGTGGTATCCTTTCGTAGTTGAGCAAATAGATATCAGCGGAGCCATCCTTCCATGCTTGCATACCCTCCCTGGTTCTCAGCAACGCAACCCTCATCCATTTAAACTTATCCCACTTCTGGATTTCATAAGGCCAAGTTAACACTGACACTCTAAGGGGTGCCACAATTAGCGCACCCTTTGTGGCACCCTCACAAAAAAGATCGTCCAGTGCCGAGAGTGTCATTGATGACTTGCCCAACCCCATCCCGGCAAAGAGTGCGGCTACATTCCGATCTTTCAACCATTTGATTCCTATGTCTTGGTGTTTAAGGGGCTGGAATTGCATCTGATATTCTCACTATTCTTTCTTTCTGACTACGGGTAAAGGACCTAAGAGTGTCCATCTTTTTAACGAACTTACGATCTTCTCTGCTCATCAACTTGTAGAACTTAGGCTTCTTAAGCCTATAAAGCACAGACTTTAATTCAAAAAAGTTTGGTGGGTTCTTCATTTGCAAATTGAATCAATGAGAAGCTTCCCCGAAATAACATCGTCACACCAAGCAGCGTTGGCGTTGTTTTCTTTCAGCTTATTAATTTCACGAAGTTGAAGTTTAGTTGGCTTTTTACCTGGGGCTTTAAGCTCAAGAAAAAGAACCTCCCCTGATGGTGATATTACTATTCTATCCGGTACACCCCTGTTGCTCGGAGATGAAAACTTATAGTATATGCAACCTCTCGATTTGGCGTAACTACCTATTTTCTTCTCAACTTCCTTTTCAAGCATAGGACAAAGTAACCGGTATCATTTGTTTCTTGGGATTAGATTCTATAATCTTCCCCATGATAATGACCCGCTCCGCCTTTTGCAAACGGATTATAAATTTATTGATCATTGGGGAGCGTGGTCTCTTCCTTTCGAGTTCAATAAGGATTAACTTTTTTAGGTCTTCCGCTGATGGTGGATTGCTAGAAAGAGCGGAATTCATTGCATTCCAGCAGTTTAAATAACCCGCGCTTTTCAAGCGCAGTCTGTCCTCTTGAGTAACCTCAGGAGTTTCCGGGAATGGTTTAAAATTTTTCATGGTACATATAATAAATGGTTTTTAATCTTTTTAGTCAAGGTTTAGTCTTTGCGATAGAATGGCACCTCAGAACCCTCCGCTTCAATTGGCAGACCGTCCGCCCATTCTGGTAAATCACATAGTATCTCACAGAACTCTTCGATGCTTTGACCAGGCTTGATCTTGGCAAGGGCCTGGTCGTGAACCAGCATGAATATCTCATAGCCTTTGGCCTGTGCCTTCACAGCACCGTTTGACATAACGTCACCGGCCACGGCTTGAGTTGCATTCTCTAAAAGCTTACCACCATAGGTTGATACCCAGCCCCACATGTTGGACTTACCCGGCACCTTACCCCAGAATACTATCTCTTGGCTCTTGTAAGTGTCCCCCTTGTAAGTCTTCTCGACCATATCCAACCGAGCTCTTGGATAGATCAAGCAGTGGCCACTTGGTACACGCATTATTAGAGCGGGGAAACCACACTCATTGCCGTAGCAAAATACTACCTTGTCAGTGCCATTGAACTTAGTCCCTGGAGCCTTGATAGCGGCCTTGGCAGCTTCATTGATTGACTTCCAAGATGCTGAGACCCTGTTGTTTACCTTTCGGAAAGTTTTGATTGCGCGGCTGGCTAGGTCTGTGCTGACATTTTGTCCATATGCCTCGCAAGTACCCTTGAACTTGTCCTCGCCCATGCCGAAACCGCAACCTAGGACCGCTTGCTTGCCAACAAACCTTTGTTCTTTGGTGACCTCCTCGGGCTCTATGCCAAAGATGTGTGATGACATAACCTTGTAGATATCTTTATTGGCCCTGAATAGATCAAGGCTATCCTCCTGATCACAGAGCCAGCAAACGATCCTAGCCTCAATAGATGCGTAGTCAGCGTCAAAGAATCCACGCTCCCCCTTGGGCTGAATGAAATGCCTTATACAAGATGCAATTGCAAGAAGCGGGTTGTCATAAAGCATCTCTAAGGTGTCTAACTCGAGTGCACCAGAACAAAGAGTACTGTAAAAATTTTCAGTGTCTTTGATTTCAGGCCGTTTAAAGTTTTGTGGCTGGATAATTCTGCCAGCCCATCTGTGCGTCCTTTCGGCACCGGACCACATGAGTGCACCACGGACGTGCCCATCTGAGTTAGCCGCCGACAACATGGTTGGTATCTTTTTTAGAGCTGCGAAGCCTAGAAGTGATCGCATCTTTAAAGCTTCATATGCAATCGGTTCCATTCCGATTGCCTTAGGGTCAGTTCCCAAAACACCTGAGACCGTTGCAACCTGTAGGTTCTTACCAGGATATCCCTTGGACTGGAGCCACTCAACAAATTTTATTGTTTGAGTTGGTCTAAGGCCAACGATTTTCTCAAACTTTACCGAAAGCTTTTCGTTAAATTCATTTACTAGTTTGTCTGTAAACAAAAGACCGTCTACGTTTACTGGCACACCACGGTCGTTCATTTTTGCATCAAACAAAAATCCTTCTAGCGGATCACCTTTAAGATCAAACTTCTTTAAAGCTTTGTGGACCTTCTGTTCGGTCCGGACATCCTGGAGACAGTAGTATCCGAAATCTTTAAACTCATCGGGTCTATCCTCAGGCATCAATCTAAGACCTTTGTTTTCACCCGTTGAAGCTGGGATGCTAAACATACGAATAAGCTTCATACCGGAAGTGTCCTTTAACTCGTCAAGACCTAGGAAGGAAGCGCACTTTGCAAGGCTTGAGGGTATTGCGGCACGTCGAGCCATGGAAGCCGTACAACGCCATTGTGTTACATCAGGTACAGGTAAAGAGAATGTCTTAGTCCAATTGTACTTAGAGATGGCATTTTCAAATTGTGAATTGTGTGCATAGATCAAGGCATCCTTGTTTTCAGATACCTCACGCAAGAGTTTCAATGCTGGTGCATTTTCTTTCTCACTTGCATTTACTGACCAAAGTACGGGCTCTGAATCCCCCTCCGCAATAGCGCAGAGGAGGATCTTAGTTGAGGGGTCTTCAGCATACCTATAAGCACCATACTTTTTAAGGTCAGCACAACTGAAGGTCTCAAAGTCTAAATGGTATAAAGCCATATTAAACGTCCAGCAAATAGAAAGCTTGGTCTAGGTATTTGTCATACCCACTTTTATCACCGGATGCCTTAGCAAGACCCTTTGCCACCGAAGATACCATGTCATCAAAGTCACAGTGCAGTGGGGTTCTTGCAATTATTTTTGAGGCTGTTTCGATTTCAAGATAGTTACCGACCTCCTGAGCTAGGCCATGGTTGTCATTCAGTAGCTCCGCTATTTCTAATCCTTTATTAATTATGTTCATAACTGTTAAACGTTTTTAGGTTTGAAGTGTTAAAAAATGCCCTCCTCGATTTGAGGAGGGCAAAGTTTATAGATACTAATCGAGCATTGAATCGGAATCATCTTCGATATCATCGAAGACAGAACCAACGTCTACACGAGCTTCACCGAATGGGTCGCCATCCTTGACAAACTGTACGGCCAAGAGGTTTGCGTTGATACGCTTACCAAACTTGTTGTTTTGTGCCCACAGTGTAATAACTGCGTTAACATAACACCCAGGGTACATTTTGTTGTCATCCTCAGTCAATGGAACGGACTTAATCTTGTCCACAATCTGAGGTCGGTTTTTGTTTGATGCGGATACAAACATGATACCTTCACCAAAGCCATCCTTTGGAGAACCATCATCATTTGTCTTCTCAGCACCGTCACGCAAGCAAACACCCTTGAGTGCTTTTGAGTTACCCTTGAAGTATTCCTTCACTAGTGAATCAATACCATCTTGGATACGTTTGATATCCTGTGCGTTTTCCTCTTTGTCCATAATGAACGTAGCGGAATACTTAGGATCTGTTTGTTCTCCACCAGCTCCTTGGAAGCTACTTGCCTTGAAAAGGCTAGGAAAAGAGAGGCGGACATTCTTGATTACGATTTGCATACTTATTATTTGTTATTGTTTTTTACTATTTATTGCCAGAGTGGCAATGAGAGAGATACTTTATATTTAATTGTTGTCAAACACTTTTAGATATTTTCGAAGTTGTCAGTGATTTGTGTAATAATTGAATCACGTTCATCCTGGGCATTTACAAGTATTGGCGAGCCTGGTTTGCGATCAGTTAAATCCTCAAAGCGATTCTTAAACCTAGTTGATAGAGTTTCTTTTTTGAGAAGCTTCTCAGCCTGTGCCAATGATATTAGTTTCTTGGTGTAGCGATCCTCAGACTTGATCTTAGTCTTAATAAGTTTGTCAGCCTCGGATTCGTTGGTCCACTTACGTTGACCTCTATTACCCTGAACAATTTTTAAACCTTCTACCGGGAGACCTTTTAGTATTCTTTCTTTGGCATCGTCGGTTACAGAATTGACCCATTTAATTAAGTCTTTCCCATGGTTTACAACAGTAGCAATTTGTTTATCGCTTAGAGTCTCAAAGCTTGGGCCCACAAATTTATCAGTTGGCTCTTCTTTTAAATCTGAGAGTTGCGCAACCGCATCAATTGAAGCGCGGCTAAAATTATTTGTGGCATAATCAGCCCTTGCGGAACAAACACCTTTGGCAGGACAAAACTGACAACCCTCCTGGCTCGGATAGAAATCTAAGTCATGGCCCTCAGTAATATCTACAACGGCATTTGTAATTGGCTTACAGAACTCAATTAGTTCGCCTAGGTTTAGTGACCAAACACGGGTAGGGTTGTCACCCCTTGTGCGTGGTTGATGAATCGATATGATAACACTTGTGTCCGGAGTAAAATCAATTTCAGACCAGAGGTTTTCAATCAAAGACATAGCGTAGATTGCTAACTGTGAGTTGTCTTTGGCTTCAACCTCAACACCTTTACCATATTTTAGGTCTAAGATCTGAACGCTTTTCTGTGAAACCACTGCGTAGTCAACTGTACCCGTGTCCTCAGGTTTGTAAAAGAGAGGTACGGAGCTTTCAATAAGCACCTTATCTCCTTCCTTCACAAGCCTCTTAGCTAGGTTTACATAGCTACCTACGGCCTCACACATCTCCTCGCCATCATAATCGCTCTCAAGTATCTCAGGGTGGAAAGGGATATCATCCAGGTCCATTAAACCCTCGAGTACATTTGAAGCAAACTCATGAGCAAGGGTACCTTCCTCAGCATATGAAGAGGTGCCACCGAGTTTGATTCTGCCCTCGGCGGCTAACTCATCGATAAAGCTTACGGACCTTGTGCATTCCATCCATCTCTTGGAGGCACTGGGTGCTAGTTTTGAGTGAGTGCTCATTAGTTTGGGCAGTCCTCAAGTTTAATTCCAGCGGCATCCTCAAGATCTTTTAAGAATGAATCAATGTCCCCGGTAAAAGCTGTTAGGTTAGTTACACCATTCTTTTTTAATACCCCAGAAAGACCAACTTTGTCTTTTTTCACTTTGATCATGTAGGTAGCAATAACACGGCAGTCCTCAATAGTTGCGGTTGATTTACTTTCAACTACTGGCTCCGGCTCTTCAACTACTGGCTCTGGCTCTTCAACTACTGGCTCCGGCTCTTGTACTACTGGCTCTGGCTCTTGTACCTTAACGATCAAAGGTTCAACCTGTTTAGTAACAGATGCATTTAAAAGTGCATCGGTGTTTCTTTCGAGTGCTTCAAGAAGCATTTGGATTTTATTTTCTAGTGACATATTTTTTATCTTGTTTGGTTTTATATTAGTCCTTCTGAGAGAATGTTGAATGCCACTGCTGCACACTGCGGAACTTGTCCGTTACCAATGGCTTTAAGTCGGTCCACCCGATTGGCCACCCCATGAGCCACTCGACCCACGGCGGGTTCAGTTGTCCCGTCTGCTTCACCTTGTGCTTCTCGTTCACTTGCTCGCCCAAGTTCCCCTTGCCCCGATCCGTCAGCGCATCCTTGTGCATGAAGCATCTCGGCGTTCCCCATTTCTGCTGGGTCTGTGTGCCAAAATCCATTGCAACCTTTTGCCCCAGCGTAGCTAGTCCGGGTCGCTTCACTCTGCTCGGTGGGACTGTTCCCATTGAGTCCTTCCAATCCCTTGCTAGTGGCGTAGGCCATCTCTTCACGGAGTCTGCTAGATTCAAGCTGTGACTCGTCTTGCCGTTCTTTGATAATCTCCGACCAGTCTCCGTCAGGATTGCATCTGGATGCTCCGTCTCTTGACACGTCGGTGTAGGCCAAGTCTTCTGATATTCCTTCCACGCATCCATTTGTTCTGGATGCACACAGTCCCGCAGGTTCGCTGGTCGGCTGCGCCCTGGTCTGGCCTGAGTCGCTTCCTTGTGTAGTGCCTTGGGACTCTTCGGTGGCAGCGTTTCCATCGTTGTTGGTGTCGGCCAAGTCTGATTTGGATTCACAGGGGATTTGTGCCAGTCCCAGCACGGCTTCTTTCCGCTGATCTGGACTTGCTCCTGTAATGTGCCTGGAGGCAACGTCTTCCTCCCAGTTGCTTCCCTTGCTTTCCCCTTCTTCTCCCACGACTCCGCACTTCTTAATGGAACTTGAATGCAAGTCGGACTCATCCAGTTCACATCTGTAGGCCAAGACCCACATTCTGTCGCGCTTGTGCGGCGCACCGACAGCCCCAGCTCCGATAATTCCCCATCGAGCATTATACCCCAGCGCGGCCAAATCTTCGAGGACAACTCCAAGTCCCCTAGTGCGAAGCAGTGGTGAGTTTTCGGCAAAGACAAATCGAGGCCGCATCTCGTCAATGAGTCGCGCATATTCCTTCCATAATCCCGAGCGTTCGCCGGTAATTCCTGCTCCTTTACCTGCCGCACTGATGTCTTGGCATGGGAACCCTCCGCAGAGAACATCAACTGTCCCCCTCCAAGGTTTTCCGTCGAGTGTACAGACATCGTCCCAGATGGGGAAGGTGGGTAGGATTCCGTCTCGCTGTCTGGCGAGGAGTACATCTCTTGGGTAGGATTCAATTTCGCAAGCTCCAATTGGATTGTGACCAAGTAGTAGGTCACCGAGAATTCCGCCTCCTGCCCCTGCGAAGAGGTGGAAAGTGTTGAGTTGTTTTGTGTATGCCATGTCATTTTATTTGGTTGTTTTTAGTTATTATCTGTTTAAAAAAGTACCGCAGATTCCCCGCTGCGGTGCCGGGTATTTCTCACTCACATTACCCCAAAGTGAGCAAGAAAAATTGAATGAGCTAATACGGAAACCGTTTATTGTAATCGTGTCAAGCAAAGGGTTGATTTTTTATTCTTCTAATCCCCAGGGGGTGCCACTTAAATCAATCCCCGACTGTATTGCTAACTGCACTAAAACTTCAGCAACTACCTTGGCTCTATTTGAATTGTTTTCATACCCTGGTAATATCTCAAGTAGCTCGTCGCAAAGCATCTCGAACATTACCTCGGCACGTTCTTCATTTGGTTCTTCACTATGCATGAAAGACAATGCTTTGTTCATTAACAAGGTTGTTGCCTCCTCAGTTATTATTGTTTTTGCCATAATTTTTTAACTTTTCCCCAATATTTATCCGTGCAAGCTTTTTTGTAGCCATTGGGACCACCATTGTGGATCCTTGCGATGTCTTCAATTGTTGGCTCCCTGCCTAGTCTTTCCTTGGTTGCATATCGAGCCATGTAAGCCTCAAAGATCTGAATAGCCACATCCCTTTGAAAAGCATCCTCATGGATCCAATCTTTTCCGGCATGTTCGGCGGCATCCTGGACGTATGCAGCATGCATCTGGAGGCAACCGTACGCTTTCCCGTCATCTCCTATTGCAAAGTCATTGCCACCGGATTCAATCGTTATAAGTGCTAGTATAAGTGTCATGTATGTCATGGCTTAGCTTCTAAAGTGCTTCTCGATTTTATTAGACTCAACATATAAATCAAAGTCTCGGTTGAAGACAGCTCGGTGCGTAACCTGTAGCCACTGGCCTATGTGCTGCGGTGCAGTGTTGCGGTTCTGTCCATCTAACCCTGCCCTTGCCAGCCTGTCTTTAATCAACTGGTTTGCTTCGGGGTCAAGTGGTTTCTCGCCGTCATTAAGGTGGTGCATGTGATCGTTCTTTGTGTATTTCTTAGTCATAATGTGCGCCCTACCGGGCTGGTTGGTGGTTGTGTTGGATTTCCTTGACTTGATTTTACTTGAGCTGAAGGTTATCTAAATATTATTGTAAATCCAGAACCTTGATTTATTGGCAAGAAATTGTAGTCCATCCACTCATCGGCTTCCTCGTTGCTCGTCCCCATAGCCATTAATTCTCTATACATTAAATTGTATTCATAGACTAGGTTGTTTTTTTGATCGTTACCAACTATGGCACTGTCAAGCCCTGTGAATCGAATGGCCTCGGGGTTTGCACTTTCTAAGTAATATTCTGTATCTTTTATCATAATATTTCAGTTAGTTCGCTGTTAATTTCCCCTTCACCATTTATCAAACCTGTGTCAATTAGATCCAAGGCCGTCCGTTGGTAGTAACCCTGGAGGTGATTTATCTGACCTGTTTTTATTAAATTGGAAAACAACTCAAGCACTTCCATGCTATTTAATTCCCCAGCTTCGAACTGCATCATTTTATCTAAGTTATCCATTTTTCTATTAGTTATACATGTAAGTTGCGACTTCGGATTCGATCATGTTCACATCCGTAAATGTGAGATGATTCATTACTGGGCCGTTCAATTTGAAAAAATCCTCAGTGTCTGGGTCATAGATTTTTGCATCAACAATATCCACATGCTCAATTTCGATTTCTTCCCAGCTTTCTACACCTCTGTGTGTGTCACATTTACATTCCTTGCTGTAATAATAAACATCAACTTGCACAGTGGCATTTCCGATGCTGAGTTCTACTTCTACTTCAATTGATTTGTATTTTTCTTCCATGGTTGTTTTCTTTTTATGTTTATTTTTGTAGGCAAAGATTAAGAGCAGATGATACTCCCTTTGCATTGGCTCCGGCTCGACGCATTGCAAGGGCAAACATCTTAGCAACATCTTCGTTGCCTTTACTTAGCTGAGAAAGCATCGACCAATACCTACCGTAGTGGTCTTTGGTTGTTTTAATGCTGGCCTCCACCTCATTTACAAAGGGTGAAAAATCTTCGGCGAGATCGTTTAGTAGTTTTTCTTTTTGTTCGTTTGTCATATTTATCTTGGTTAATTTTTTCTGGTTAAGTGAAGCAACATAAAAAACCGATTTTAGGTTCTAGTCAAGTAGATTTGTAGATTTTTCTTTAAATCTTTCTTCAGCTATACTTTGAAGGTCTAAACCCTTAAGCATCGAGTCATATTCAAGCCACAGTGTGTGGCGTTCGCCATTCAACCGGTAGCGGCCAGCCTGGACGTATCCCATCTGACGTAAGACGTTTGCAAGGTACTTACTGTTGGTCCTGTTACCCAACTCAGCATTGAGTGCATTTAGCAATGAGGTTGATGATATTAAGTCCGACTGGATCAATGGGTGATCGCCATCCTCGAGTAGCTGGTCGGTCAGTAGCTCGGCTTCAGGCATTGTGGCCTGTTGCATCTCGAGTTGGTAACGTGTGACCGGTGGAGGCCCGTCGATTGGGAAGTCATCAGGTATCTCAACACGTTCGAAGAAAGCACGGATCGCCCTAGGATAATTCTTTATCAAGTCCGCCACCCGATCAAAGTGACCCGAAGCATTAAGCTCAAGCACCTGGGCCTTGGTTTGCACCCACGACTTTATCACAAGGTAACGGCGCGAACCGGCACTGATCGCGAGTGCGTCTGGAAAGTTGGTGAACAATATATAGTTGGTCACGTTATCAACTTCACGGTGATCGCGGTACTTCTGATTGATCGATACGTGGTCATCCGCAATCGGCTCTTTAAGCTTATTCTCAACCTCATAGCGTGAGTGTCCCTTGGAGTGGATCTCGTTGAGTACGGCCAACTGTGTGCCATAGGCCCAGTCATTGTAAGCGGAGAAAATCTTCTCGGGATCGACCACCTTCACATGACCATAACCCAGGGCCGACCGAATCAACTTCGCGAGTAGGCCCTTACCATTACCTTCCTGGCCCTGCGAGAGTGGTGCCCACCGGATCTTCTGACCTGGCCTTTGCACCAGCACAGCAATGAATTGTATCAGCATGTCCTGAAGCTCAGGTTCCTTGGCCAGGATGGCGATGTGAGATCGTATAATGTCACCAGCCTTCTTGATGTCCGCCTCATTGGTGGATGCCTCGGGATGGGTCATACGGTAAGTATTAACGTAGTTGATGCCATCCTTCTTAACGAAGCTCTCGTCGGGGTTAGCCGGGTCGTAGACATCTGAAAAGACCGTTGGCACTTGCAGGTCATTAAGAACAAAGTCTTGGGGCCGTACAAGTGGCGTGTTCTTAGCACGGATGTTATCAGCCTCTCCAATCTCCTCGAGTTGCTCTTTGGTCGGCAGAAGGTATCTAGCATACAATGAGTCGAAAGCATCTCGGTCCATAGCCTCTCCCGTGCCAACACGGAATAGTTTCTTGGTCTCACCTACAAAGCACAGGCCACGTGCCCAGCTCGGAATTGGTTTGTCCTTTTCCTTTTGATCCTTCTCAGCCTGGCGGACCGAAGAGTGTTTCTTCTTTAGAGACTTGCGTAGGGTCGTGATCAAAACCTTCTGCTCAAATTTCTGTGAGCCAATCCGGCATATCTGAGACAGAAGCGAGTCCTGCAAAGTTGGCGTTAGGAGGGGGCATCCAGCGATCCTGTCCACGCCCTTACCAACCAATGACGCAAATGTTTCAGACTCCTCCAGCCACTTCTGGATGTCCTTAAAATACCTTTGCTGAATCTCCTCATTGTCCCAGCCGGATGACTTCGCTATTAACAAAGTGGTGCGGATTGTCACGGGCACTCGGTCGCTTGTATTCGCAGCGAAGTACTGCCAACGCTTCTCTACGTCTTCACGGCTTGTATACTTACTGCCCTTAGATGACCACTCGTCAAATGCATCAAAGGCATCCCCGTCACAGTCAACGAACTGGTGCCGCATGCCCATCCCCACTTTCACCCATGACATCATGTCTAGGTCTGGGTCAGTTTGTGAGAGCGCATCCTTAACGTCATCCAAGGTCACTGAGTCAAGCCTAGGCATGAGGAACTCGAGACCTGACAGGTTATCACTGAGTGACTGCTTGCGGCCACCCGACTTCGACACAGTGTCTAGAAGCTCGGTACCAATGAAAGCATCCTCACCCAGCGCGACTCCGGTGTGCCTGTGGGCCAATACAGGGTGGTCGTTCTCAATGTTTGTATCGATAAAGGTGGTGGGCCTGTACATGGCCTGGCTTGGTATGCATGACTCCACCGTGATCTTTGTGATGCCTAGCTTGCCAGCTACCCACGATACAGCACTCTTATACATATCAGGTGAGAAACCATCAGCCTCCACCACAACTCGGATCCTAGGGTTCTCCTGCTTATAAGAAGCCGTCTTGTAGATCGCAAAGTTGTAGTTGCCCAGCATCTCATAGACCACGCCGATGTTCGATATGATCGTGGCGGCATCGTCGTTGTCATCCACATCGATACACACCAGTGAGATCGACTCACAGTTGGCTATTGTCTTTACAGCCTTGTCCTCCTGGTCGGTCTTGAATGCTGCCGGTGTGAAGTACTTCACGCACTTATACTTCTTCTGATCCTCAGGATCCATATTGTGGAATTCCGAATAACTCTTATTGATCCGCACAGGGTAGTTGATCTGTGTATCAAAAAACTCTTTGAAATCTGTGATGTTCAAACGATAGGCAAACTTGAATGAAGTTCTACCTGGGTCGGCTCCGAAGAATGGATTATTTCCTTTTGGCATTGTTGTTATTTTCTGGGGGTTATTGTTGCGTTGAATTTATTTCAGTAAGTTACCGCATGGTCCACTGATGGCATGCTCCGGTGTCATCTCTAGATTCATATCAAGGTCTATCTCCATGATGTTCGCGGGATGGTAATAAGAGCTGAGGCCATTGCGTGGACGTATCTCATACTCAGGAAATTTGCGGAAGTACAGGATGTATGCAACAAACATTGCCGGAATATACTTGGTGCCATATAAAGATATGAAGCACTGCCTACCTATAATGTATCCCGCCTTGGCACCTTCGAGCCTACCCTCTACCGAACGCTTCCAGTATATCTGTGCTTTAGGCATCGGGTTTTGCTTGGTCCACTTCTCACAGTCGAGGCGGAAGTTATGCCTGAAGTCAGCGACCGTAAGGTCATTCATTGGTTTCCTCCGTGTGGAGTTCTTTGGGCGACCAATTTTCTTTGTAGTTAACATAGTGGGGGGTGGTTTATAGACCTAGGGTTTAGAGACCGTCAAGCCTTTTAGTTTAAATTTATTTAAACAGAAAGTAGTATTGTTATAGGCTTGAGCTACAAACTGAAAACTGTATATTGGTCGGAATGAAACTCAATGCAGGTCTCAACCCAAAACGATCAAAATTTTGTCAGCTTATAGCAAGCGGGTACTCAGTGTCCGAAGCCTACGGTGAAGCCTATGAGCTTGATGAGAACCAGCCGAGGACCGCAGGTAATAACCTAATGCGTATCGAGTCCATCCAGATGGAGATCAAGCGACTACAGGCAATCACCAGGGATGTCAGCGACCATGAGAATCTACTCACCAGGAATGAGAAGCGCAAATACCTAGCAGGTGTTGTCAGGGCCAATGTTCTCGAGATCGACCCCGACAACCCTGACGACCCGAGTGGGTGGCTTGTGGAGTCTGTAGTACGCCAATATGATAAAGAAGGCAATCTTGTGCGTACCACTGTCAAATTACCTTCTAAGCTACAGGCCCTAGAGATGGACAACAAAATGACCGGGGAGAACCAGCCAGATGTGATCGAGCACAAGCTTAGCGGTGGCGTGATGCTCATCCCTACGGGAGGTGACACTTTAGACTCCTGGGAGAAGATGGCAATTTCCCAGCAGGGGGGTTTGAAGGATGGATCGATTGATGTCGAAGCGGATGAGGCTGATGATGTCGATTAGTGATGATCAACATATCAATTGTAGTGTATGATATGTTGGATGCCAGTTGTTATCTTCATTTTTGCCTTTTAGTCGATTGATTTTCAGGAAAAAAGTGGGGTTTTGTGATTTCGTCATTTTTGAAGATATATTTTCCTTTTAGGAAATAAAACCCTTTTAAAAAATTATATCGTGGAAAAAGATGATATAATCTGACGAAGGTGGCCGCTAAAAAATGGGGGGTCATTTTGGAGGCCACCTTTTAGGTTTTATAAGTAACTGATAATCATTGTATTATAGTATTGGTGGCCTCTCAACCTCTCAAATGGGTCATAAATAGGATATGTGAGTAAAATTAAAAAAGTTAGATAAAAAAATTACACACAGGGGGGGAGAGCTTTTCCCCCCATTTTAGGGGTTGAGAGGACAGAGGTTTGTAACTTGTTAGTTGTGTGGGCTTTATAAACTTGGTATCCTGGCCGCTAAAAAAAGGGGTGTTTTTTGGAGGCCACAACGATTTGAGACCGTCTGGCATTTGAGACCGTCTGGCATTTGAGACCGTCTGGCATTTGAGACCGTCTGGCATTTGAGACCGTCTGGCATTTGAGACCGTCTGGCATTTGAGACCGTCTGGCATTTGAGACCGTCTGGCTTTTTGCCGATTTTTTTTACACACACCAGGCCACTCCCCCACCACTCCCCTACCCTACCCTACCCTACCGGATTTTTTTTACATTTTTTTTACATTTACATTTTTTTTACATTTACACTTTTTTTACATTTACACTTTTTTTACATTTACACTTTTTTTACATTTTTTTTACATTTACACTTTTTTTACAATTCACCCGGTGATGCTCTACCCGGTGATGCTCTACCCGGTGATGCTCTACCCGGTGATGCTCTACCCGGTGATGCTCTACCCGGTGATGCTCTACCCGGTGATGCTCTACCCGGTGATGCTCTACCCGGTGCACAAAAAAACGCGGAAGTTTAAAACTTCCGCGTTTTATACTAATAAAACACTTTTTCGCGTTCCGCTCTATTTAAAAGCCTTATTTCTAGTTCATAAATAGAGAGGTGAAAACTTGCCGGGTCGTCTTTTAACCAATTTAAAAGATGCTTTTCGCCCTTTCCAGTCTTTTCAATTTGCTTTAATTCTTCCAAAAAATGCAAATTTTCTTTTTCCGAATCAGGCAAAAAGGATTCTATTGTTAACATTGATAAGTAGTTCAAATGTTCCATATTTTTTAGTGAATACCGATTCCAATGTTAACGCCGGCAAAGTCTTTAGAGCCGCAAGCATGGCGTCCTTGTGGTAAACAGTTGCCACAATTACCTGGACAAGCGAAAGCCTTTGTTTGTATTTTCCGGAGCTTCTCTAAAACGTCTTTTCTGTAGTCTTTTGAACCGGCTTTTGTCTTGTCCTGATAAGATCTTGTTTGAATGTGGATTTTATCCACCTTGACGGCCAAGAAATTACCACGAACCACTGGCAAGCCTAGAAAAGCATTTGCAAGTCCGGTTCGTTCGTGCCGGCTTCCGGAAGAGGCATTTGTTAGATAATTTGACGGCCATTGATACCCGGTGGAGTCAAGCTTTACGAATTCCAGCCAACTTTTCGAATACCCATATACGTCAAGGTCAGGGCGCGCTTTGCATAGCTCCATGAACATCTTTAGAGTTTTAACATCTTTAAAGTCACCGTCAACAAATAGCCGGACAGTCCGGCCAGTCTTTAGGCTTAAAAAAGCCTTTTCTATTACTTCCGGGTTAAGTCGCATTAGTAAACTATTCTGTAATTGTCTAAAGAAGGCCGCGGGATAACGCCAAGCGCGAAGCGAATAACAGAACTCGACACACTTACCTTTGCCGGGACAGTCCGCCAAAGCTAAAGAAGAAAAGGCCGCAAATGGCAATTTTTTGTTACCCTTTTCCGCGAAGATCGAAAAAGGCGGAATTCCTGATAAATCACTTTCTAAATAAGAAAGCATCTTTTCCGCGTAATATTGCCACGTGCCACGCTTGCCTAATGCTTTGGGCCTTTCATTGATACAGTCAGTCAAAAGGCCTTTGACGGCCTTTGTGTCATTTATCGCGTTAACGATTTGCATGCATTGTTTTCTATTCATGTGTTTATGTGTTTATGTGTTTATGTGTTTATGTGTTTATCTGTTTATGTGTTTATGTGTTTATTTCCATAAATTCAAATCGACTGATCTCATCAGCAATTGAGTCGCAAGGGTTGCAAAGTCTTTAACGCTTAAAGTGCCAGCGTTAAAGTGGCGTTCAATGCGCTTTTCTAGTCCGTACAGCTCGGATAATCCCGCCTT
>Ga0208544_10000274_pt1 | contig 42245 bp, 73 predicted proteins | sample DEB08_DNA_9_FD_184526 | JGI IMG/M metagenome (GOLD analysis project Ga0208544, IMG submission 184526) | Aqueous microbial communities from the Delaware River and Bay under freshwater to marine salinity gradient to study organic matter... | ecosystem: Environmental > Aquatic > Marine > Coastal ... | reverse complement strand
CCTTCATTAGCGCCATATTGTTCTAGTGCATATTCATCTTCTTCGAACATTTTTTCGAGATCTGGTTTGTTACGAAAGAAACTCACTGATGCAGAACCGTCGCCGTGATCCGATGATAGCATGTAAACTTTTTGTGTCATTATATATTTCCTTGTTCTTCTTCAATGTACCAGCCAGCATCGTTATGCGGAACTCGTAGCTTATGGTTGTTCTTGTATTCGTACATAGTCTTTAAAGCACGAAGCGCGGATTTCTTGGTCTTAAACGTAATACGCTTCTTTGGATTTGTACTTAAGGCGTATGCACAATAACGGTCAGTACCTTCAGTAATGTAACATTTACCGTAATCGAGAGTTGTTACAATGAAAGCCATGATATATTTCCTATTAGTTTATAAGTTCAACTTACACTACTAATAAACCAATGTCAACCTATAACTAATAGAATAGTTCCTACTAGCATAAGTATTCCGGCCAACGGCAGTGTTATCTTCTGTAACCTATTAAACTGTTTATCTGTCATATAGACCTCATGTGGTTGGCACTACTTCCTAACAAAGCGTCTTACCAGAGTCTTGGCTCCTCTGTACCGTTATATCTTGCGGCTTACGGCTATTCACCCGCGCTAGTTAATTGGTCGTAGGGCCATGATAGTAATGAGCTATCTCCTGCAGGTTTTGTGGCCGCCCTACTAGTCCATTGTCTCGGCACCGGGTCCTCTACTGTTACTAGCTAAGTAACTGCGACTTGCCGGATGTTGTTCCGGGACATTTGGATATTCTATATTGGTGCCCGATAGAGGACTTGAACCTCTACGCCTTACGGCACTTGTTTCTAAGACAAGCATGTCTACCAATTCCATCAATCGGGCGTATTAACATGGTGGAGCCCAGGGGACTCGAACCCCTAACTGAAGCTTGCAAAGCTACTATGATCCCAGTTTCACTAGGGCCCCGTTTGTTCTATGGTAGGGGATGTTGGATTCGAACCAACGACCTTCTCCGTGTAAAAGAGCTGCGACTACCGCTGCGCCAATCCCCCATATACCTTAAAATGCATTTAGCTCTTCACCCAGGAATCGAACCTGGCTACAACTGATTAACAGTCAGCTCGCACACCTTGCGCGCCGTGAAGAGCAAAATGCATTTTAAGGTATATTTTTGATCGCCTTAGACTCACGTCCTCTCCGCTCCCCACGAGCGGTGTTTTAAGCTTAACTAATAAATCCGATAGTGACGTCTGCAGCCTCACTACTTTCTTTATTAGCTTATGCAACCAAATGCCCTGCCGCTAAACAAGTTACATTCGATTTCTCTAAACTACCCAGCAAACTCTGTATTACTTAATTCTACTTTCAACTGCATACTGTTTAACTATCGTCGGTCAGTAGACATAGTGATTAACATTGCCATCCCAACCTATTGTTGTTTAGCGTTTGACTGCGTGTTTCATTAAGTAATCACCCTTAACTACTCGACGCCGTTACTACCCAATATGCATGTAAAAGCAGAATTAACTTTGTTAATTCTACTTATTCAATTTTCAAATAACGTGCAAGCTTCTTTGCTTACTTATATAAGTTAACACACTTTTTGCAGTGTGTCAACTTTTATTTTAATTAACGATTGATATAACCGTTGTCTGCGCGTGTCTGTCCGCGGTACAATGCATGACAATCTTTGTTAAGCATGTCTGCAACAGCTTGTGCACCTTCTTGTCCTTGCACTGTTGTAACCAGTTCGCTTCGGCCAATTACAACGTCCCACAAATCCGGCTGCGATTCTACGCGCTGTGATTGCTGATTTGGACGTACTGTGAAATCGTTGCGTGTCTTTTTCATTGCTGTATTCCTAATTGTTATGTTTGTTTGTATAACTAATGTAGCATCGCTTGCATAAGACGTCAACCTTTATTTTAGAAAGTAATGTGGTGTGCCGTCTCGGATTCGAACCGAGGACATTTCGATTAAGAGTCGAACGCTCTAACCAACTGAGCTAACGGCGCATTGTCTAACTTTCTTCTGTTACTTTAAAAGCATTGTTGTCATCAACAGTAATGCGAAGAATTCCTTCTTCAAGTAAGTTTGCTTGAAATGTAACTTCATACCTGTAACCTGATACATTAGAATAAACTATTTGAGAATCGATAATTTTTATATCACCATCTCCATTTGATTCAAGGAAATCTTTTGCTGCTGTAACAAGCTGCTCGTTTAGATTCTCGTCAGTTACAGGCTTATACAATATTCCTTCGGCCATCTATTCATTCCTTGTTGTAATTTAGTTTATTTGGATTTATTCTATGTATTGGTGCCCTGCCGGAGACTCGAACTCCGCACGTCGGATTACAAAACCGGTGCTTTACCAGATAAGCTAACAGGGCATTTTAACTTCGGCGGCCTATTTCAAGCATCCTGCTACGCAAGACTTAAAGGACTAGAAGTTGTTAAATGGAGCGGGCGGAGGGAATCGAACCCTCATCATCTGGGTGGAAGCCAGGAACTTTACCATTAAGCTACGCCCGCGTTGTTCGTAATAGATCGTATTTCATCGGAGTTGCCGACAGAAACCTATCACCTTTTTTAAATTGTTTATTGTTCAATTTGAACGGTTTTCGAACGGTGTCACCGTTCCATGAATTGTCAACTCGATCGATATAACCTAATTGACTTAGTTGATTTCTTAATTCAGCAAACTTAGGATGATCAGTTGAATATGTTCTAGACCAGGTGCCTTTTCCTTTAACTAAGTCTAATGTATCTTGTGCAGTGATCTCGCCTTCTTTGTCAAGTATGCTATTACCTTCCTCGAAGACAATTACCGATCTTAGATATCTCATGTCGATATAAAATTCACTCATCATCTACCTATTATCTTGGTTGCGGGGGGTGGATTCGAACCACCGACCTTCAGTTTATGAGACTGACGGGCTGACCACTGCCCTACCCCGCAATATTATAAACTCCAGCAGTCTAACATGCGTTCTCTTAGCCCGTTTGCCTATTAACAGGTACTGGATATTTTGGCAAGGGTGGAGGGAATCGAACCCCCTACACAGAGTTTTGGAGACTCCTGCTCTACCACTGAGCTACACCCCTATATTCTTTAGTGCAGCGTAGGCGTAAAGTCGCCGCCCTCTGCATCGTCGTCGTTATTGCTATTGCTGTCTAAGAATTTAATTAACTCGTCTTCTGAGTTATATGTTCCTAGTGTTACTTTGAAGTCTCCGTCATGACTGCTTTCACCGATTGATTCTTTTAGGCTATCCAACAGTTTTTGTTGTTCTTCTTGTGTTAGCCCTAAGTTATCAAGTTCATCGAAGAAGTCATCTTCAAAAATTATCTTTTTGTTTGACATATCGTTCTCCTTGCACTAGTACTTATACTAACACACAAAAAACGATATGTCAAGCTATTTGGTCTCGGTAGTTGGATTCGAACCAACGTTCTCTTGTTTCCAAAACAAGCAGATTAACCAGACTTTCCCATACCGAGTTATTAGTTCCATTTGTTGCGTTTATCCCAATATCGTTTCCACTTGGTGTATCCACCTTTTGTGTCATTGATATTAACCGCAATTAAATCATATTCAAATCTTTTAAGTCGTTCGTCGATCTTGCTGGACCAATTACGAATCTGCAATTCCCATTCTTCAAGAACAGGTGCAGTCCATTCTTCGCTGCCTTTATTGGCATTGCATTTATCACAAGCAACAACGCAATTCTTAAAACTGTGATGTCTGTTAAGTTGACTCAAAGGAACAACATGATCTATTGTAGCTTCGGTCTTTTTTAATACTTTATTGCAATATTTGCATCTTTTATCTTGAGCCAGCCATATTTTTTCTCGCTCAACCTTGTAAAACAGCTTGTCCACTTCGGTCATTTTTATTTTATAACGACGTCTACCCACTGCAACCTCCCTTGCTATATAATTATTATAGCAGATATATGTTGCGCTGTCAATACTTTTTGTAGGCGAATGTATTGGTGCAAACGGTAGGATTCGAACCTACGACACCCGGTACTTCACACCGGTGCTCTACCAACTGAGCTACGTATGCATAAGTTGTAGCACATTGTCTTATGTGTGTCAACTTTATTATGGCGAGAATGGCGAGATTTGAACTCGCAACCTTCGGATAGACAATCCACTGCTCTACCAATTGAGCTACATCCCCATATTCTTTAATCTTCTACTAATTTATACAGCAACCAAATGTCTGACTTGCCGTCAATTGCTTTTTGTGCTTGTTCTAATGTTTGATATCTCCCGAGAAAGATTGCTCTTGGACAATTAGATACTACTGCATACATTGTATTTCCTTTGTTGAACGATTATTTGGTGCACGGGGCAGGATTCGAACCTGCATTTAGCGGTAAAGGATCACCCGCCGCTTCTTATGGATTCGAAAGCTACCTGTTGCTTCTATCTCCGTGCATTATTGGTACCCCCAGCCGGATTTGAACCGTGCTTCTCCAGATTGAAAGTCTAGTATCCTAACCAAGTAGACGATGGGGACATATTGTAGTATTATGGTACGTGGACTAGGAATCGAACCTAGCTGGGTCTAAACCCCAGTGATTTACAGTCACCTGCGACACCTTGTCAGCCTCCCACGCATGTTGTTTGGTATTCTTATCAATAATTGCCGTTATTTAGACCAAAGGAAATAAATTATTGCCGTTTGCGATTCTTTTCTAGTCTAAGAATTTTATAGTTTTCAGGATCCTTTGCGTTTTTTGCTGTGCAGTCATTGCACCATTCCTCGACTTTGGCTACTGCTTCTTTGCGAGTTTTACATTCGTATAAAAAAACATCAATCCAGTAAACACGGTAAGTAAACATATTTTATCCTTTGTTTGGCACTCCTGAGAGGCACTCCTGAGAGCACCACTAAATGTCTATTTTACGAACAAACGTATAAATAAGTATAGTTATAAAGGGTTCGTAAAATGTTTATTAACAACAAATACACTAAATTATATTATAAAATTATCCAAAGTGCTAAATCTAAAGATCGAATAAAAAGAAGGTCCACACATAGAGATTATATCTACTATGAAAAACATCATATTATTCCTCGTAGTTTAGGCGGAAAAGACAACGAAGATAATTTAGTATTACTAACTCCAAGAGAGCATTTTTTGTGCCATTACTTGCTGTGTAAAATGATATTGGAAAAATCAAACGAATGGAACAAACTAGTTAGAGCGTTTACTTTTATGTATTCTTCCACCTCAAATCAAAATAGATATATTAATTCTAGGTTATACGAATCTGCTAGGAAAAACATTGGAAAAATTATGTCTGAATCACAAAGCGGCAATGGTAATAGCCAATTTGGAAAAATTTGGGTTAGTCATATTAAAAATAAACACACTTGTAAAATAGATAAAAATAGTCTTAATGAATACTTAGACAACGGTTATATACAACAAAGAATTGTATGCTGGGATCGTTATACTAAAGAAGAAAATATTAAGAAAGAAAAATTAAAACAAAAAATAAATGATCTTGATCAAAATATAAATCTACTTAAAGTAGAAAAAGAAATTTTACTAAAAGAATTGGAACTCCTAGAAGGACTTGAACCTTCAGCCTCTAGTTTCGTAGACTAGTGCTCTATTCCAGTTGAGCTATAGGAGTATGTGTCCAGTTAACCTTTCTACACGTTCGTAGCGTGAGGGTATACAGAAGTATAATTGGTGGCAACTAGGCACTTAATTCTTCTGCACAAGGTTAATTAGACCTTGCGTTATCATCGAACTAGCCCGCCTTTCTCCTCGGAATGTTAACTAGTATACCAGGAGCCGTTGCCATTTTTCTTTTTGTTTTGGTAGTGGAGGAAGGAGTTGAACCTTCGACCTCAGAGTTATCAGCTCTGCGCTCTAACCACCTGAGCTACGCCACTATATTCATTATTTAGAAGATACACTACTTTGTAAGTGTATCGTCAAAACAATGGTGTGCCCTCTCGGATTCGAACCGAGGACCCTCCGATTAAAAGTCGGATGCTCTAACCGCTGAGCTAAGGGCGCTATTGTTTATCTTCGTTTGTTGGTTTTTTACGTTTTGTCCCGTCTCCGTCGTAGTACCATGAACGTTTAGCTGGGTCCAAGCTTTCTACGTCATAGTCGTCTTCTTGTTTAGTCATGTTCGACTCCTCTTTGTGTTATGTGGTTGGCTCTACCCGTGGCCATTCCGGGCGATTTAACTGACTGTAACGCACCTTAGTCAGTACCGTGTTTTGGTGATGCATCTTGGAATTGAACCAAGGACCTTATCGTTATGAGCGATACGCTCTAAACCGACTGAGCTAATGCATCGTAAATTATATGTTAGCAGATTGTTAAACTGCTGTGCCCCATATTTTCGTGGTCCTATTTGCTTAGGGTCTTTCAAGTAGCCCACGGTTGATAATCTCAGTGTATCAACACACTAGTAAGGATTTTTCCTGCTGTACAGCATTCCATCACCTAACACGCCCATTTGAACTTTTTAAGTGTGTTCGCAGCCTCGTTCCGCATACACTGTTGTACATTTTTTAAAGTAGTGTAACAACTATTTCTACTGTTTGTACATAGTAGCTTCTAAACTAGTATGTGTCAACCTCTTAAAACAAAAAACCTCCAAGTGCTATTTCTGCTACTTGGAGGTTTAAAACTTACGTTTATGATAATGTTATGTTACATTATCCCTCCGGGGCTATGATCTTTCGGCATATTAAACTCAGTAGCCCAACCAAGTTCTGATCCGTTAATATACGACACGCGGACACATGGCTGCGCGAGCACGTTACGTGTCGTATCCATATGTTTGAAGTTGTGTCGTTGCATTTCTAATCCTTTAAAACTTTGCTACGTTGTGTAGCTTGTCTTTACTATACTTTTATTTATCATTTGTGTCAACCTCTTTTTTCAAAAAAGGCTAATTTTCTTATCTTTTTTTAAACAATGTGCTTGCCTTTAAAAGACTTGCCTTGTTCTTTACGTTTGAATATTGCATCAAATATCTTTTGGCGCAACGTTCGTATTTCTTTCACATCGTGTTCCAGTTCAGCCTGTGTTAGTTGTTGTTTTAGCTTTCCTAGTCCCAAATGTATTCTCCTTAAGTTATGGAGGAAAGTATGGGATTCGAACCCATGGTACCTATCACTAGGTACAACTCCTTAGCAGGGAGCCCCGATCGGCCACTCTGGCAACTTTCCTTATAACTTATTTATACACTATATATGCCTTCTTTGTGCTTGTCAAGTTCTTTTTTGGTTTATTCTACAAAGTACGATAATAGTTCTTCGTCCCATACTCCGCCGATTGCTTCGAAGTCTTTACGCAGTGTGTTAATATCTTTCTCGCCTTTGTATTCCCACATTTGTTCTGCACTATTGGTCCATTCAGTGCTGTTGTCGATATACGGAACGTCCACATGCTGATCGTAACTTGGATCACAACGCAAACTGACATATAGCATAATGCAGTCTCCGGCCCAATGATCCTTTTCTTCGATTAGTGCAAAGTTGAGATCTGACATTTCAAACTGTACAGCACTGATAGCAAAATCTATAATTTCTTCGTCGATATCGTCATTGGGTGCTTCGTAGCCATCTTTGCAGTGGATACAGAACAGTTCCTTAAACAACACTTCTTTGTTAAATTCATCTCGCGGCGTTTTCCGTGTTCCACATAGATTCAACAGTTCGTTTGCTCGTGCAATATCAAATATCATCTTTGTTCTCTTTCTCTGTTTGGATTGCTAATTCAATTGCTTCAACTGCTAGGTCGTTAAGAGTCATACCTCTTTTTGCAGCCATTTCTTCTAAGTACTCAAGTTCGTCGTCGAGTAAATTGAGCATTATGTCCCAGTCACCGTCTTGTCGTAGTGCAGCACTAATATCTCCATAGTTGTCGTATTCAACCTTAACATACTCTGCACCTGTTTCGTCTACAAGGTCAGTCATTGTTGTGTTCCTTGGTTAAGTCTAGTATTGTGTTGTAATGTTCCCTAGCTTTCTTTAGCTGCGGGGAATGCTTTTCAAGTTCTAAAATTTTATCTTCTTCTGCTATCTTTTTATAGATCCAATCGGTTAAAACAGGATTTATTGAAATGCTCCAGTCTGATCCTTGCAAGGTCATCCAACAATTAATTTCACCGTTCCAGTACTCTAAATTAGTACCGCTAACACGAACATAACCGTCCGATGGTTTTTGATCGTCTGGATAATAATTATCGGACCCGTTTTGACTAACAATTAGATCAGCACTTGTTGATGTAACTGTAATCATGCTGTTACCTTGTCTACATTAGTAACACGTTCGTGATAAAAGCTACGCCATCCTTGTGCAGTAACGTCCCACACTGTTACAAGTCCATTCTTAGGAGTAGGTTTCTCTTTTGGCCGGCTTGCTTCTGGAATGAGTTCTGTTTGCGTAGTGCATGTCATTACACGCTCATCGCCATCTTTTTTCTTAAATGTTACAACTTGCACACCTTGTGCAAGAGATTCAAGTAGTTGTTCTTGTGTAGGTACATCAGTCATTTAAGCTATCCTTCTATTATGTTAATAGTATAACAGATAACAGTAAGATGTCAACTTTTAATTTTCGATGATTTTGATCTCAACACCTGTTGGAGGATTTCTAAGTATAATGTCGCTTAGAATATATCGTGCAAATTTTACTCTAGATCCGTAGTAACAGCTTTGATTTGGAGAAACGTCTTTTGGTATTCTAACCGGCACAATAGTTTTTTGTCCTGTCCCTGTGCTCCATCCTGCGTTTCCGGTATTTGCAGCAGACTGAATTACCCAATAAGTATCATCCTCGCATATTAACCAACGATCAAGTACTCGAGCTCGCAAGGTGTAAGGACGAGTATATGTAAATTCAATTCTAGCAATGCCGCCAGCGCGGGCAACGCCTCCTTTTGCTGATACATCGTACATCGGTGGATCTATTCTCATATCAAGATACAACAGAAATCCTAACACGCTAAATCCGAGTACACATGCTGCTATAAACGCATTAGCTATTCTATTTAAAATTATATTTGTGTTATGCATTTCTTCCATATCAGGTTACGCAGCTTTTGCTACTAGAAGATGTACAAATTACCTTATAGATATTTAGTGTCATTGATTATCCCTTGTTAGAGTATTTATCAATGACACTGCCATTACCGTCGTTGTTTTTTAATAGTTCTTCCTTGAGGACCATCTGAGGTAAATTCAAGTCCTGCTGAATTACCTGAGTAGATTTTTTGACGTTGATTATATCGCATTTCTACTCTAACCGCACGGTTAAGTGATACAGTTAGTTTTTCACCCGAGCGGTAATAGAGCACTTCTCCTATTACCATGTTGTCGTTTTGAGTACACACTACTTCGCAGGTGTCTTCGTAGACCATGTTCATTTTATTTCCTTGCGTATTTTACGTTCATCATAAAGTTCTCAACCAACAACTTTACGATAGTAGCCATTGCTACTGTTAGGTGCTGTTCTTCTGGCATGTCTTCAAACTGTTCAACTACGCTAGATGCCATCATCTTAAACGCAGTTTTTTCGTCTACTTCCATGTCTTCCCAGTCAATGGGGTCTGCAATTTCAAATTCCATTGCTAAGTCTACAAGCACGTCAACTGCTTGATCGTGTTTGCTTGGTTCAGTATTCATCATGATTTATCTCCCAACCTGATAGTTCGTATGCTTTAAGTTTTTGATCAAGTATAGAACTGACAAGATGTCCAGTTACTACAATCTTATTGTCTCTAATACAGCTTTTAAATAAAGTATAATACCTCGCTTCGGCATATTTTATATTGATATAGAATAAGTCTTTACCATCAGTGAATACAAAGTTTGAATACCTTTTTGCTTTTGATCGATGCTGCAATTCGACAACAAGAGTTAACGGTTTCTTAGTCACAGTAGTAAACTCTATGTTATTAAATAATAAAGTGTTCCCGTTCTTATCGTGTTCAACTAGCTGATCTGGATATTGTTCAACTAATGTTTTTAGCTGCATTTCTTCTTCATAAAATAAAGGCAAAGTTGCCAAAAGTGAAAGTTCTCTACTTATTGGATCAGTAGTAGCAGCTTCTGATTTTACAGAAGAATAAACCTCCACCGCTTCGACGTTCTGAGGTTCATTAGATTTTCCAATAACCTCAGATAAGTTCGTAGCGTTTAACAATTTATAAACAGAAATGTGCCAATCGGTTACTGGTATCGCACCTTTATCCTGTGTCATGATCATCTTTGCTAGAGAATTTTTATAATGCGTCATGATCTTACGAGCAAGCAATACAGCTTCAGCGGAAGGGCTGCGATGTCGATCGTATCTGGCAGCAGTAATTGCATCAGCTACAGTAAATAACCCAAAATTATCCCATTCTGGCTTAGTTAGATGATGGTCTACTAATGTAGCAAACAAATCATCTATAGTTCTTTTAACAACTGGATCTGGATCCGATTCTGGTTTTGTATAAAATGAGCTAGCAGAGAATGATGACATTGTGTTTCCTTATGTCCAAAGTGATTCGTAGTATTTTCCAAACAGTCTAAAGCCGTTTGTGATTCTATCTTGATAGCGTTTTAGGCCTTCGCGATCAATTTTAAGGGTATTATTTGGAAGCAATTCGCTATTACCATCAGCAAGTTGCTTAACAAAGATGTCGCCGTACTCGCCGGTATAAAATTGATCTTCCCATGCGCCGTCACTGACTTTACTTTCAAATGCAAAGATCATTTCGTTAAGAACCCATTCCCATCGTGCTTCGGCATTATCGTCGAGATCCCACGTATTGGTTTTAGGTCCAGCGTTATCGCTTCTTAATTCTTCTGGCACATCTTCGTCATATACACTCGGAATACCTACGTCATCTTCTTTAAGTTTCTGTAGAACAGGAAGAATAATATATGCAAGAGTATTATCAGCGCTGTATGTATCCCAACGATCGAGTTTAACTTTAATTGTACGTTCTCGTTTGTCGTCGATCCACAACAAGAAATTACTAAGGATAGTATTTTTTCGGTCACGTCCGCCTAGCGAATAAATATCGCCTGGTTTATGTTCAACGTCAGGCTCAATGGATCCGTGAGCTAACCATTCTCCTAATTTGCTAACATAGTCGGGTTTTTCGTACTTGTTCCGTGTCCAAAAACAAATTACTTCGGCCAGCTGATATGGGCCGAAGTAGTGTTTGTAATTTCCGATTTTAACTTTCATTGTCTACCATCATTTTGTTGATATACTCTTCAGCTTCTTCTTTTGTATAGAACAGTGCCCAATCTTCGCCGATTTCATTTTGTCGCGCGACATACTTACTGGAATCCTGATTACTTGAATGATAGTATTTAATATCCAAACTTTCCAACTCATATTCACGGTCACCCCATTCTCCTTCGAGAACCGGCGTAACAATACCCAAGATAGTTAATTCGTTAATTTCGTATTCGGCTATCGGTTTGTCGTACTTAAACCATGTTTCACCGTCGATAACTCTACTCACCTTTTGCCTTGAAAATGCGTTATTGGTATGGATTACGCCATAAAGTTTATCGCCTACTGATCGTTTCATTTTGTTTCCTTAGAAAAGTTTTGATGCCATCTTCATGTCCACAAGAGGACCAAAGTGTTCCTTTAATGCTTTCATTGTAACACCTTTATTGCTGGTGTCAATGGTTTTTAAGAATTCTTTTACTTCTTCTTCACTTGCAAGTTTAGGAAGCAATTCTTCAAGCAGTGCAATTTCTTGCGGAATAGGCTTCGGATGTTCTTTAAGTTTCTGTACAGTCTTTTTGGTGTACTGAATTGCTTCATCCTCGGTTGTATTACGGTTGCCATCATTCTTGCCGATCTTTTTGATTTCGCTCAGATGGAATAACATTGTACTCGCAAACGGCGACCGTGCCCTGCGCAGTTCCATTGTTTTGTCTTGTAGTTCTTTAATCATTTTCTTCTCTTTCTGTTTTAGTTGATGTTCAACACTGTCCGCAATATCCGATTCGTTCCCCGCAGATTGTGCAAATTTTTCTAATATAGCACCTTGCGCGGAACCCGTTGTATCTTTTGTTTTTGCTAACATTATAGTTCGTTCCGAATCCCTTGCCGCCGACTCTTTTACTGTCTATAGACTCAAAGAGTGTTCTAATTTCTTCTTCAGCAGATTCTTTAGTCTCGGCACGGCAGTGCTCGACGCCCCCTATAACTACAGAGTACATCGTAGGAGCGTCTGGTTCTTTTACGAAAAACGATTTGATCCAGTTAAACATAAAACCATTCTCCAAAAGTTTCCCATTTCGAGTTAGTGCCGATGTTCTTCTTGATAGAATCCATCAACATATCCTCAACCAACTTACCGTCAAGAACACCAAACACATATTGTCCAAGTGCTCGATCCTTGTACTTAGGCAAAACCTTGGTTGCAATAAGTTTACGGTCTTGCTTGCCTTTGGTAAAGATCTCTTTCAGTGCCTTCTCCAAGTAATCCTTCTTTGTGTTATACGCTGACCAAAACTCTGCTTCAAAAAGTTTAACTTTGTTTGCTTCGTTTTCAGGCAACATAGGCAATACATCATCAACATTGTTGTTAATAATCAAATCAACAATATTACGATCAAAGCGGATCTGATCTAGAGTCTTGTGAATCCGCACGTACCAGTCGTTCTTGATCTTCAACATATGACCATCCGCAAACCGGATGATGTCGCCTTCCCGGTCTTCTCGCTGACGAGCCCGTTCGATATATTCATCAAGATTACCATCAACTGAACCGTATACATCGACAACAGTAAAGCATCCATTGTCGCGCATTGTTTCAATGTCAAGGTACTCGCCTGTGAGGTTATTACGGATTGCCAGCAACACCAAATCGGACTTTTCATAGTTAATCACAATTTGGTTATTAGGTGCAATAAATTCAAACAACGGAGTAACATTCTGCAGCATCATAGCTCTAAGCCATTCAAGATGTTTGATACGAGGAGTAGGAGAGCGTTGTGCTACGTCCCATTCTGCAGGAGAAAATCCTGATATGTTCATCAAGCAGTTCTCAGCTTGTGCTGATACATCAGTAATGCCCATCTTAGTACCAAGGCGTATTTTACCGTTGACCAACATAGGACGGATCATTGACCCATCCATCTTTTCCATAATAACGTGCTCTTGATCCAAAACAACGTTTTTAGATAATGTCTCTTCACGCTCGTTTACGTTAAAGAATTTGTGGAAGGGCCGCGACATAATTTTACCATCTAGGTAGAAGATAATTCCACGACATTCCCGGCGCATTGCATTTGTAAAAGCCCGTTCTGCACGTTGCTTTGCAGAACCTCCAGCAACTTTGATAGGAGGAAATGTATCAGGCATTGAAACCTGGTAGTTGATTACTGTAAATCCATCACGCTCTGCTACGATGAATTCTTTGCTGCCCTCAATGTGAGGCAACACATCATCAATAGTGCGGATTTCTGGAAATTTATAGTTCATGTTATTCTCTCTTTGTGTGTTGCTATACTACGACAATAGCATCTACAGAACCTTGTGTCAATCGTTATTTTCCTTTGGCCAATCAATTAACTCAGCTTTAGCATATGCTACCATAGCCGCCACCAACCATATCAAACGAATAGGAACGTCGACCTCGGTTAGTTCCATAACAGATCCGACTATCATGATTACAAGTAGTGTTGCTCCAAAAATAGCACAGGCATCACGTAATAAAGTATAAAACCACATTATATTCATTCGTCCTTAACTTTTTTACCTGTTTCGATTTCATAATGCGCAAAGATTGCGAGTTGAATAAACATCTCTTTGAGTGATTCGTGCAGTATGCTCCAATCGTCGTGCATCAGCTGGTTGGCTAGAAACCAAGCTTTTGCAGTTTCTGTAGGTGTCTCTGCTTTGAAAGGTTTCATTTCTTCGTATAGTTCACGAATCTGATCTTTAGTGATATTAGGCATTATTCAGGTTCTCCTATAGTGTAATCCCAGCCTTTGCCGGTTAATGATTTTAATGTCTTCCATTTGTCTGCTAACGTTTGGCATTCTGTAGGCTGACCGACTGATCCTACTACTGCATTACACTGCCTGCAACGATAGCTAATACCACTATCTTCGTCAAAATACGCCAATGCAGCACAAGGTAGAAATATGTGTTTCATGTTATTCTCTTTTGTTTGTGCAATTAATATATAACATATTTGCAGTTCATTGTCAAGGAGAAAGCGCGAGTTTCCCCGCGCTTTCTATAGTTTATTTTACTGAGGCAGCGTTGCGTTCTAGGTTTGCTTTCCAAACACTTGCAACCCATTCCCAGTATTCCCAGCTTTTAGTATCGTTCAACAACGGCATCATCGTACTCCTCTACTTTGAGTTCGGCGTTTGCACGAATCTCGTCTAAAGTTTCTTCAATTAATAGTTCTCCGTTGCGGAAGATAGTACGAAGTAGATTGTCTTTTTCATCAGCAATAAACTCCGGTACAGTTCTATATCCGCAACTTCCAAGACCGCACTGGTATATTAGACCAAGGCGTCCTTTCTTAGAAGTCTTGCCACCGTGTACTGGATCCTTGTAAACTTCTCTCCAGTCTTCTCCGGCGCTTTTGATAGCGCTTGCTTTCATTGCATACCTTAGAGAATCACGGTCCCATGCTTGTAGTAGTCCACCGCCCATTCCGAACGCAATGTTGTCAATACTTAGACCTTGCTGAACCATGTTGTTGATCAGTTCAGGAAGACTAGCTTCATTAACACCATCGCCTTGAATTACACGAACATAAGGCGGTAGTACGCGAAAGCCTTTTGAGTTAGTAGTGTATCCAAATTCTTCCATCAGCAGTTCAACTACTTCAACCGGAACAATCAACGGATCTCCACTATCTGGACGAACAACTAGTGTGCCACCTTTTGCGATGATCTTGTCTTTTAGTGTTCCCCAAAGCTTTACAGCATTGTAGATATTGTAACTGTCACTAACACAAGCGTAGATCTTGCCTTCGCCGCCAAACTGATCAATCATGTTCTCATAAGCAGCAAGTTCGTTTTCACGACCCCAGCTTGTGATAGTTGAGTGTTCGCTGGCAGGAATTGAAAATCCTGCAATGTCAGCACCATAGTAACGTCTTGCTCCCATCAATCCTTCAACTGTGTCAGTTCCCATAAAGTTAACAAGGTGTGACATTCCGCCTAGCATTGCTGCTTCGTGACTAGTTGCACCACGAGCACCAAAGTCGTGTAGCTTAAACGGCAGTTGTTCTTCTACTGGTACATCGCTTGTTAAAGACAATGCACGAGCAATAACGGCTTTCAGTTTGCGAGACTTAGTTGCAACAGTACTCGGATACCAAATACCTCTTAGAATTAATGTTTCTAAAAAGCTCGGCAACCAGTAAAAGCGTGGATCAGTGTTAGTAATCTGCATCTGAACGTTGGAAGTACTCATTACAGTACCTTCAGCGACTGCTTCAATCTCAATTGGTAGACAACCGTTGAATTCCTCAACGATAATGTCCCACGGCTCTCTGTAGAATGGTTCGCCGTGTGCAGTGATGACAGCGTGTGCTTCATCAATCATAGCAGTAGTAACAACTTCGCCTAGAAGATATTCTTTAATCAGTGCCTGAGCACCAAAGAATACAGATTTATCTTCTCCGCCTCGGCTTTCGATATATGAACTTACATACTCGGTGCCTTTGGGGTACTGGTTCAGGTGACTGAATTTGTACGAATCTGTTAGCATTATTAGGTTTTGTTGTGTCATGTTAGAACTCCTCTATACACATGTTGCCAGTCCTCTTTGGTCTGGTCTTGGTTAATCCGACTTATTTGCCGGAATTTGCTTGTCTTTGTTCTTGTTCTTGTTCTTGTTCTTGATCTTTATACCAACTAGCAGTTACTTTCTGCAATGTTCGATGATATTTGGGCCACGAATCCCTGCCAAGGTCTGTTCGTACATTACATACCGGACATTTAAAACTTACAGCTGGATCTCTTTGTCCCCATGTTTCTGCGTCTACTCCCGGCCAGTACACCAGATCAGATTTTTCTACTCTCAGCAAAGAATTACACCCGCCGGCTGCATTTCCAAATCCAGTACATCGGCAATCAATGTACCAAGATTCTGTATCTGCCTTTTCAAGAATTTTCATTTTTACTTCCTCCAAGTTCTGGCCAAGGACAGTCTGCATCATTGCAGATATAATCTCTTACTTGACTGCCATATTCTTTAGCTATGTCATCAAGCGCATGCCAGTGGCCTTCTGATATAAGAAGATCTAGTATATCTTTTATTTCTTCGTTCATATCATTATCCAATATTCAAAAAGTTATCGAGAATAAAAAAGTGATCTTCAAAAAGTTGTGTCCGATCTACTTCGTTAAATGGAACCCATCGGGCGAGTTCCGCATCATCGCTACCCTTTACTTTCGGTAGCTTATCATCAAAGCCAAGGTCGATATAAAACGCTGTAGTAATAGTACGGCCTCGAGTTGAACGATGTGGATGATCAAATGTCTTTTGTGCTTTAATCGAACCACGCAGTACAGGAACTGGTACTTTGATCTTTGTTTCTTCCTTCAGTTCGCGTAGTGCGCCGTCTTCGAGTTTTTCTTCTGGATTAAGGAAACCACCGGGCAATGCCCACAATCCTGCGCCGGGTGCATGTTTACGCTTAACAAGCAACACGTGACCACTTTGTACTACAACCGCGTCAGTGGTAACAAACGTTGGAGCATACGGTGCAGCTTCCCACGCTTTCTTGTAGTCTCTGATCATATCATATTCTTTAGATAATATGTCCCAATATCCGCCGGCGAAGCAGCCCTTGATGATAATATCAGCCATGGTGCTATATGCAATGACGGGCATTGCACCAGCAATTACACTTCTACCAGACGAACCTAGTGTAGTAAACAATTCTTTGCGAATATCGGTTGCATTAATGTTTGTTTCATCCGCTACACCTTCGCTTCCCCACGTTGGGAAAATTTTCAAGTAATAGCTAGAACCGTCTTTTTCGTGACCGATCAAACCAATACGGACTGGATCTGGTGTAAATTTCATTGCGCTGTAAACTACAGATTGTACTGCGGCAACCCATTTGTTGTCGTCGTACGGGTAGTCGCTTACAGGAACAACTTTGACTTCGGGCTGTGGATATACAGCCTTAATCATTGCTTTGCGTTCTTCGAATGTAAATGGATTTCGGATACTTCTTGAAGCGAAACTAGAACCGACTACGATAATAACTTCTTTTGCCATACCAATAGCAGTATCAACTATTGTTTGGTGTCCTTTGTGAAATGGCTGGAACCGGCCAATAAATACTAGTGCGTCATATTTCATTGCTAAAACTCCTTTAGCTGTTATTTGTAAGCTTCTTTAGCCTACATACTATTTATACACGAAGTTGTTGTATTTGTCAAGAGTGATCTTACTGTCGAATAAAGTCCTTGAACATATTATACATACTCCTCTAGTACTTTGCTGTACGTACCGCCCATTGCTTCAAGTTCTGCACGGATTGTAGCCTTATCTTTGTCACGACCTGTGTAGCTGTAAGAACATTCCATCGTGCAGTTCCATGCGCGTCCAATATCTTCAAGTTCTTTGATAGTAACATGCTGATCATATTCGGTGTAGCATTTAAGCTCAAAGAACACATCCATGTCGTCACCAAAGTCCTCAACATCGGTCATGAATGCAAAGTTAAAGTCTTTCATTTCATAAAGCAGATTGTCAAAAAGTTTTTCAAACCGATCCCATAGAGCATCTGCATCAGGATGCGATTCAACCTGTTCATCCCATTCTGACTTATAGAACTCAACAAAGAGCTTGTACGGATCTTGTTCATTTGGATCAATACGATCAGGGGTTACTGCATTAAGTAAATAGTTTGCTTCTTTTGTGTTTAGTAGCATGTTAAATCCTATAAAATTTCTACTGACATCTTTTTCTTGATCTCATCGTACATATCAGCTTTGGTGTTGTGATGTTCTATCATCACGTCCTCGTTGGGATCGTTCAGTGTCATTAGCTGCATTGCCCGCCTTAGATTGTAAACCGTTGCGTCTTTTAGAAGCTCATTAAAAAACTCAGCTTCTACTTCGCTTAGGTCATTAAATGTAATATTGTACTTCATTTAATATTCCTCAACGTTAATAACATTTTCGGCGCTAACAACAGTATCTTGGTGATTTTCAACGTATCTTGCTGCTTCAAGTACTTCGTCTTCTGTAGGCGGCTCATCGCCTTCGGTAATGACTGTTACGTAACCAATAACTACGCTCTCAATTGTTGCGGTCCAATGCTTGCTCATTTTTTAATCTCCATCAATTTTTCGTAGTCGCAAATTGCATACCAGGTAAATGCTTCAAAAGTCTTAGCCATTAGATACAAACTGCCAAACATAATTACGTTTGGGATAACATAGTAAATAAAGATTTCCATAGTCTTTTCCTTGACTTAATGTGAAGTTTAATTTTTATCGTACTTTACTGTAACACAGACACAATGCCCGTGTCAACCGTTGTTTATCTATTAGTTGCCCTGCAACTGGATCGCTTCTTCTTTGCCTGTGCTAAACGCTTCTTCAGTGCGAGCATTTGTAACAATGACATACTCGTCAAGATCAATGTTAGGGTAACCGGCAATGCCCATCCAAGCACCGGTCCAAAGAGACCCGAGCGCAGTTTCGTATACACGTTTCTGATCAATCAACCGTGTTTGTGAATTCTGGAAGTCCTGACGACCTGCGACAATAATACGCTGAAGTTCAACATACACAGTGCTGTCAATATTTGGATTCTGTTCCTGAATAAACTGGAACATAGCCTGCGAACCTTCTTCGCCGTACCTTGCATCAAGTGCAGCCGTTACCACCTGTGTAAGGTCGTCACGTTGCATCGCAGGTACCTGTGCAGCCTCTGCAATACGGTTGCTATACTGTGCTAGTACGTTTTGATTGTCTTCAAACGTTGCTTTGATTACATTTTCAAGTCTGTTGCCTGAGTTGTATGCAGACACGTAGCTTGTGATTCCTACGCCAATTAATCCGGCGATAACAATGCTTGATGCGATTAAAGTTTTCATGTTAGTTTTCCTTTAGTTATGCGATGTCGTGTTTATGAAACACATAGGTTACAAGTGGTGTAATTACAAGCAAGATAAGTGCTGCAATTATGAATGCCCAAGTGGGCGGAGCAATGTCGTCTGCAAGGTATTCAAAGTCATCCATTGGTTTTTCCTCGAAGTGTTTTGTCATTGCTTGCTCTAGTATAGCATTAATTTTAACGCTGTCAAGAGTTTTCAAGTTCATGATTTCGTTTTCAATTTCTACGTTAACTAGACTGTTGTCACTCCAGCTGCGTACATCAACCCAATCGACTGTATTGTCGCTTCTGCCGATTACAGTAACGACATCATTGATGTTGTGAGCATCCCAGTTTCGTGCTAGTGCTTCGGGAAGATCGGCGTTCTTGCTGTCAGTTAATACAATTATAACATTGCCGCCGGTTTTGCGGATATTGCTGTTAACCACCGCAAGGCTTTCATTCCATTTCACGTAAAGTTCACTGTCAGGAGTTGTGCCTGTAAAGATAACCCTGTATGCTTTATAGTAATCGCGGATTTTAGGATACGCAATCGGAATTGGTTCGATTGGTTTTTCTTCTGCAAAAAGACTGTCAGCGGCACCCTTGATATAATTAGTGTAGTTCACTGTTATGCTAACAGGATCGCCAAGGTTGATCTCAGCAAATCGAGGCGGCACATTAACACCTTGCCGGTCGATTCGTGAAATTTCATACGTGTTGTTGAGATCGGTCTTTACAAAATACCGACGTTCCCAGTCGTAAATATAATTGTATTCGGTATCATAATGTCTAGTGCAACTCTTGCTGTTACCTGTACCTGAACAAGTTGTATGAGAATACACTTCACGGGTGTTATATTCTGTACAATGCCCGTCCCTCATACTATTCCATCCAATTGGACAGCTTTGTTTGTCAGGATCAAGCTTGTTAACTACGCCATTTACGATTTTGTAATCACTGGTTTGGTATGCATTAACTGCTAAAAACAGTCCAGCTAACACAACGAAAGTGGCTCCAACTTGTATACCAAACTCTGCCCAGGTATACTCCCATTTGAAATAGAGCTTAACGATCCCGGCAATAATTAAAATCGGAATGAAGAACATTAGTGCATAATACATTGTATTACCTATATAGTTTAAAGGTGAAGTTTAAATTTCTGCATGTATTCGATTTCATCTGTCTCGAATACAAAAGCCCACATGCAAGTCACTTCTTCTGTAAGAAAGACGTCACCGTAGTGGTTGCGCCACGGAAATGTCGGATCAACTGTTTTGTCAGCGAATCGAACACAGCTTTGGATCTCGTGCATGGTTTGCAATGTTTCGTGCAAGACCAATGTAACACCAAAGTTACGATCTTCTTTCCACTCTGTGTATTTTTCCCAAAGCATATTGGTTTTACGGAAATCAGGACCGCATTCTACATCAATGTATGCACGGAAATCATCAGCAGCGTGTGCAGCTTGCGCCATCCCTTTGCCGGGATTCATATCCGGCAAATCCTTGCGCATAATGATGTACAGTCTTGGTTGGTTTTCCATCTTTGGTCCTATATTTGTTGTTACTCTTACACATTAACAGAACACAGCAGCAATGTCAACTACTAAATGTATCTTTTAGATTTTTGTCAAGCTGCTTATTAGTCCGTTTGAGATATGAATGGTTAGGTCGATGCCTGCTAGGACACCATTCCAAAATTTAACATCGTTGTCGATTGCGCTGTTTTCAAAAACAGTTTCGCGCATACCTCTAAGAAACTTGATATTCGCTGTCGCAAAATCTAAGTCGTTGACGTTGTAGAGTGCTTTGCTTTCGTCCATGAGCTTAACATAGTTTGTAACCACCTGTGCTGGGTCACACAGTTGGTGGAGGTCTGCTTTAATCATATGTACAGCAAACAAGTCACGTTTTAGTATGCTGTGGTCAGCAGTTGCCATAATAATCTCTGCTGCGGACGAACGGCCTGGATATAATTCAAGCATTAAATCTGCGCTGCGTTGTTCTTTTTCAGGCTTATCATCATACACAATGTCGTGATGTAGCACAGCATAATCAAGATCTTCGTCATAAGTGACTTGATTTTTTTCGAGATAATCGTAACAGTCTAAGATATGTTGCCAATTATGATAATTGCAATTGTTTAGATCGTAATACTCTTTGGCTATAATCTGAACACTTGTTTCAGTACGTTCCCGGAACGAACCGATTAATTTACTCCACATTGCTAAAACTCCTTTAGCTGTTAGTGTAGAACTCTTTATTCTACCTTTTATTTATATCATCCCTATTATCTTCAATGATCTTAAGCAACCTTTCGGCCCTCTTATGATCACCATTAGCTAAAGCTAAACAGAACTCTCGGGATGCTTCTAGTACTAGCATCTTACGCTCTTGTCTCTCTATCCATCTCTTAATATATTTTAGCATTTTATCTATTCATATTCTATGTGGATTTGAGATATCTCAAATTCGTATTCGAAGCTATGAAAAAATTCCGCGGAGACGAATTTTGATCCTTCGGGTATAAATTGCCCAAAGAAAGTTGAACAATTTTTCATTTTCATGCCGTCAAGTTCACGAAAGTCGATGATAATTGTTTTAATAGCCATTGTACTTATCCATGCGTTAATTTGTATATTAATTAGTATGCATAGATTCTTCTATATAGTCAACCACTGTTTTGCATAATTCATCAAAGGTTTCTACCATAGGTACGTTGTATTTTCTACACACAATAGCGACGTTGCCGTAGCGGAAATAATTTTTAGGGCAATGTACAATAACATTCTTATTCTCACCTACAGTAAGTCCTAACTCAAGTAGAGTAATAGGAGAGACAGTATCTGCTACAAAATTGAATACAACCAGATCGGACATCGCAATCTCATCTAATTCCCATGTTACTTGTTGCTCAAATTTTGTTCCGGGCGTTGGATCCTGTTTCCAACTAGCGTCCCAATCATCTCGGCGAGGATTATAGATATCTACACCACATTCTATAGATGCCGACTTAAGATATTCTGTAAAAATAGTTTGCCAATCTTCAGCTTTACCCATTTCAATAGATCCAGCCAGGAAGATAGAATAAAACCCGATGACGCCGCCGCCGATAGGTGGTTTATATACATTAATCATCTTACCAAATCCTCAATTCTTCAATGTTAACAGGAGTGTAGTTAATAGCTTCGACACTTACGTTCTTGTACGGACCATCTGGACTTGCATGTTGATGTATGTGTCCGTGAACGTTAAGCAGTGTCTCGCAGTCATCTGGGTAGACACCTGTGCGATCTTTAAGGTACTTCAATCCGCTTTCGTGGATCGGAACATGACTAAACAGTAATCCAAATTCAGGCATCATGCGCCACATCTGAACTTTCTTAAAGAAACCTCCACTTGATAGAAACTTAATATCATCATGGTTACCTACAATAAGACGCTTACTGCCTTTGAGTCGAGGCCAATTTGACTTGAACCATTCTTGACTGTTTGGACCCATAACAACATCGCCTAAGTGGTAAACAATGTCGCCTTCTTTTACTACACTATTCCATTTTTCGATCATGTGTTCATTCATTTCGTCGACGTTAGCAAAACGGTCCCCTCTTACAGGAATGCCCGTTTTGCTATCTACAAATTTCAAGATATTCTCGTGACCGAAATGCGTATCTGACACAATCCACATATCTCTACTCATTTAATATTATCCAAGATCTTATCTGAAATTTTCTTATTCACCGCGTTTAGTGCACGAGCTGCAATGTCGTATACTGTGTTGTAGATCCAACGTGCAGGCTTGTGACAAAGATCCCAAAATAGCGCCCATGGCCACAATGCAATCCATGTAGTAATGCGATCTAGATTGCGAATCGGTTGAAACTCTTTGTAATAGATGCTATCACGAAAGCCGTCTCTTGTTGGTACTTGGCCTTTATCTTTTAGGATAGACTGCTCATAGTCGTTATACCGGCTTTTCATATGATCGGCTTGGTTACGAAGCCAGTCACTGTATCTATACCAAACACCGTACACCAGTCCAATAATGACATATCCGACAACGCCTACCGCCATCATAAATAGACTCTCAAACAATCCTAGCTCAAAAGGCAAGTCAAAGAACAACAAGAACCCTCCAAACATAAATGCAAAAGTAAGCATTGCACCAATGACGCTATCAAATTCAGCGGAAACAATTCCACCTACAAAAATAAACACCACAAACAAGAGGAACCAAATTCCTCCAATATTTCCTAATAGTTCAAACATTTTATTCTCCGATTTCTAAAGTATCTAATTTGCCGTGCATATCATAAAATTTAATAGATGCAAAGCCTTCTTCAATTGTTGGCAGGGTAAAACTTTCCTTCATGCTCATCAGCACTTTGTAAGGAATAACCTTGCCCGGACGGTTATTCAACCGCCGGTTCCATTCATCGTAATCTTCAGGTTTTGGTGGCAAGAAGCAGATACATTCAACTGTGTATCCTGCCTTCGACATACGGTTAACGATTTTACGGCGCTTACCTTTACCGAGATTAGTCTGATCCCAAATCACGTTCTTACCAAAGTCAATAGCACTACGAAGTTTAACTTCATTGAACTTTTGTGCTTCGTCGATATATGAAGCAAATACCTCACCGTATGTGAGACCTTGATCTTCGGCTACAGCATCAAGAAACATATCTGTACTGTAAATCCAAGTGTCGGGATCTTTTTCGAGTTTTTCATTGATCATAGTGCTTTTGCCCATTGCCGGCAAACCGCACATTACAGTACAAGTTTTCATTTTACATTTCCTTGATTGCGTTTAACATATCTTCAGCACTATCATAGCACGGACGTGATGCTACGTCAACCTCTAATGCATCCATGTCGTCAAGAATTTGAATCGTCCTTGCTTGATTCATTAATGCAGTTGTGTCAACATCGTATTCATAATGCACAAAACTTTGTAGAAATTCTTCGAGTGCCTTGCGCGTGTATTCATTTTCATTCATGTGTTGTTTCCTTATTTCATTATTGCGTCAATAATTGCAATGTCAATTATAAAAGTAACAACATACAATCCAAATGGTTGAAAGCTTTTATTTGTTTTAAAAGCCTCTGCCAAAAATAAAACCATAGTGATCATGTGTTGTCTCCGTTTTTGGCATCTTTTTCTGCCTTTGTGAGTTTGTTGTTCCACGTACTGTTGCTGATTCCCAACTCGCTTGGCATAGGCTTGGTTTTGCCTTTTGTAATTTTGCCGCCTTTGTTGAGAAATTCTGCAATCAAGTCTGCGTCTGTGTTCTTCTTAGGTTGATGATTCATTGACATGTTTAGTCCAAGTTCCTTTTTCATAGTCCCAGTGATTGATATTATAGATCTTAAAACTAAACATGTATCCGAGCATGTTAATTTCGATCATCGGTCCAGCATGGTCTTTTCCGCGCCATGATAGATCTAGTTCAAGCGAAAAGATATCATAGATAGCATTCCGTTCAATTTGCAAACACATTGCCCAATTCTTGCTAAGTCTCGGTTCTGTATAAAAATACGGAGTAACTTTGTCAACGTCCTTAGTCCAAGGATTGACGATATTAAATCTCATGCTAATCATTGTAAAATGTAAACCCCTAAATGTGTTTGCATCTCGGCAGCACATGCATCAAAGAATACATCGTTAGCTGCTTCGTATTCCTCAAAAGTAACAAGTCCGTCATCTGGTTCGTTTGCTTGAATAGATTCGTCTATTCGTTGCCAATCTTCCCTTTTCATTTTCTTACGCATCGGATGTTCTGTCATAAACTTTTGTTTCATAGTGCACTCTTTCTCTTATATTATAGCATGTTAAAGATTATTGTCAATCTTTATTGACAATTGTTAGCTCGCCTTCAACAATGCGCAGTGTTACATAACGATCCTCTGGCAACATGCTGCTACGAATGTAATCGCGGCCGCCGTCTATGAATACAGAACCGTCTGTGCTTGGTCGATAGTCGTGACGATACCGACTGTAGATGATTTCACCGTCAGCGGCTATTACGCCTGTAATATCTTCGTCAACTGCGCTTTGTGCGTTTGTAATCATCACGCGACTTTGTTCGTCTAAGTACACTCCGAAATATCGACTCTTACTGTCAGGGTGCTCTGTTTCTCCGTAGAATACTGCTACAGGTTGGTTTGCCCATCCAGCCGCAGGATCGCCGGTATTGACTCGAACACACGTTTCGCATACATATTTTGCATTGCGCAGTTCTTCAATCTTTGCAATACCTTCTGGTTTAAATATTTCACTGTTTTTATTGATGTTCATTTGCTTGTTCTTCTTTCCATCTTCTTGCTAGTTTCTTGCGTACTACTTTTTGAATGCCGGGATTAACTTTTAATACATGCGGCATAAGTTCGTGCCTAATGTAGTTTCGTGTGTACTGTAAGTCAGTGTTGCTCTTATCATCATGATACTCGACATCATTTAACTGACACCACATTGTTAAATCACGTTTCTTGTTTAACAGAAACGGACGAATTACGTTATCGTTGCAACGAGGAATAAGTTTACCTTCGCCGTTGATTGAACTCCATAGCCATGTTTCGACGCAGTCGTCTAAGTTATGTGCTGTAACAACAGTTCTGCCAGGATACAATGTTTTAAAGGTATTGTATCGAAATTTCCTCCAATATTCTTCTTGACTTTCTCTATCGCGCTTCTTTCTAAAATCTCTATGAATATTAGCAGTTCTGTATGATACGGTGGTAGACAGCGCTTGAATTGCCGGCTTAGACAGAAACCGCCTAATCACTCGGTCACCAAGTCTTGAATCAGGAGTGCCGTGATCGCAATGGATTACAGTTACTTCATGATTTTTAATTAGAAAGCTCAGGGCAGCCATAGAATCTGCACCGCCTGAACAAGCAAGTACCAATTTACGTGGCAGCTTTCCTTGCAGTACGATCATGTCCTTACCTTTACATAGTGCAGTTGTGCTTCCTGGACAGTCTTAACTTCGAAATTAGATGAAATCTGTTTTACTTTTGCGCGCTCAATGTATACTTCGCCTTCGAATACATCATTAGACCAAAAGCTAACCAATGATCCTTCGAAATTCAACAAATACACACATTTTTCGTTGACTGGCTTTACTCGAAGTACAGTAGCTTTGCCGGAGATCTTGTCGCCCTGTTTTAGAGACTGATCCGTTAATGTCTTTACAATTTTGCGGAACTCGTCAAAGCTCTTTTGGTTTCGGAAAAATTCAGGAAAGTAAGCGCAGATTCCTAGTTCTCTGTAGGCGGTTTCGGGCGCACCAAGAATTGCATAAACCTTTTCTTCAAATTCAGTTGCAGTATCAGACATGATCTTCATTGTAATGCTCGGCAAGCTCTGTTTCGCTACAGCAGCATTAACACGATCCTCTTCGGTGATTTCAATGTCTATTTCAACACTAGGCTCATCTCCTAGTAGTCTACGAATTACCGTCCTGTTAGCAAACTTCTTCTCGTAAAATTTTTCAGATTGGCTATTGACGAACCCTTTATTAAAACGATCTGCTGCGTATGCTGCTGCTAAAACAGTGTCTAGTTCATATGTAGTCATTGCGTAGCCCTCTAGTGTGTTTAACTTAAACTTACACTAGCATTGTTTTGTTGCTGTGTCAACCTAAACTTTAGCCCATGCTTCTGCTGCATGTCTTTCTTGTTCTGCCCATCGTATAAACAAACCAACTTCACGTCCGTAAGCTTCAATCTCCCACGGAAAGTCATAATAGTCTGTACCTTTGCGTGAATATTCTTTGTCCTCAAAACGACAACGATCTACATCAGTTAAATAATCGCGCATCTGTCCTGTTGCATACTGTTTAACATGCACCATTTCATGAGCAACTGATTCTAGTAATTGACGCAACTGAAGTGACGAATCGATTCGTATAGTAAAGTCTTTAGGACGACTTGGATCATCCTCCCAAGTGCAATCTGCTTGCACTCCGTCTTCTTCTAGCATATTTTCTACTAGTTCAACAGTTACATCAAGCGATGCATTCATCCTGTCTGTTAGCAGCTTGTCAGCAGAAAACTTAGCAATGCTTGTTACTAGCTGTTGCTGACGCTCTGTGCCACCATCTATTTCAAGATGCATCCGCAGGAACCTTTGAAATAATCAAGGAACCTTTGTCACCGACTTCGACCTTAACAGTATCGCCGGCTTCTAGTCCTAATTTCTCAATTACTTCGTCGGGCAATTTCATATCAAATTCGCCGTTTTCTTTTTTTGTAAATATATCATTATAGCTGTATTGCATCTTAGTTTGCCTTTATTTGTTTACGTAAGTACTCATTAAAAATCGTTTAATGTCTTCAATGTCTTCGATTTTGTTAATTTCATCAATTATACTAAATCTCTGCACTTCGTGTTTTGCTTCCATCATACTACACCCGGTTTTTTCTCTAATAGCCTTAACTAAATCAAGTGTGTTTATATAAGGATTCTCTTTGATTATTTCTTCGGCAGCTATTCTAGGCCAGTTTGGCGGTCCGTTACTCATCAGTGTAATCTACCTTTTTTGCCATTTTAGCAACTCGAACAAGATTATTTGCCCATGAACTGGTTACAGTAACATAGTGTCTTTCTTGATCGTCGACTCTATCCTTTTCATAAGTAAAGTCAAAGTCAATCTCGTCTGCTAACAGAAGTTCTATAAATTTAATAACTTGTGTCTTATCTAAAAAATAGAAATTAAGATCCCATGTGCAAATACTTGCTCTTCCATTTATTACATTTTTCATATTAGTCCTTTAATATAGAAGGGGCATTCCACCCCTTCTGGCAGGTTTGAGCCACGTATTCCGGCTTCGAATTTCTCGCGGCACTATCCTAGTCACCGTTTATAGGATCCACTCCCAAGATAGGTCTATCGCCTTACGGCAAGACTATGCTTCACTGGTCAAGAGTCTATCACTCCACATAATCCATTCTTTGGTCCACTGCACTATTGCATATATGTCTTAACCCAACTCCTAACCTTTTCAACTAGACTCTGCCAGCTAACAGTTTACAACTGCTCAGTTATTCGTTGTTTGGCATTCGGGCATACACACTCATATTAGTAGTTTACTACAAAATTACGTTATGTCAACTATTGTTTATTGGAGACTTGCGTTGACAACCAAGGACGAGTAATGTCTCGTTCTTTTTCTACAGTTGTGTATTCTTGCATAATCAAACAGCCTTGCACGTAACCTAGCCAGCGACTGTATTTGTCAACCGACATACCGCCTGACATCATGTGTATATTTTTAAGTGCCTCGTGGCACATCCACAGAAGATGCTCCGGGTGCGTAGGATCACCTTCGGCAGTTAATGTATGATTTAACGGCTTGAATTTGTCTTGCTCGAGCATCTTGATATAGCGGGAAAATGCCATAGCACTGCCGTGCTCAACTGTGCCTTCGATTAATTTAGTCATATCTTGTCCTATGTTATTTTAGGGAACAGTACATCTCTGCAAAAGATTTCTACATCTTCGTCACTTAAACCTAAGCTTTTCATAACTCTCGGAGTATGCGGATTCTGTTGTTGATTCTCACAGTAATAATCCTGCGCGTTTGCTGTTGCTGCACGATCAGCAGTATCTGAATACTGTGCAAGCGATTCAAGATACACTTCAAGATTTTCTACAGCATAGTCAACAATGCTGTCAATCTCATCTACATTTGAGACATTGCCTGCTGCTATCATAGAAGGGGAGAATATGTTTTCTGCCCACTCTGGTAGCTTGCGCTTTTTTGTAGGAATGTATTCTGCAACTGCTTCTTCGTACCATGTATACAAGGAATGGTCTGTCGGTCCAGATGATTTGGAAAAGTCGTGAAAGGCACCCGTTATCTTGTTCTCACCTGCAATTACATCAAATCCATAAATAGGCGAATCGTTATCTAATACAGGAAATACACATACATGCATCATCCATAGTCTCTTTGTGCTTCTTGCATCTACTACATCGACGTGAGCCCTGCGTACATCTTTACTGTTCCATACTAAATTTATCCAACCATTTTCAGGCTGATTAAATCTTTCTAGTTCTGCATCCTCTACTGGAGAACAATGCTTGTCTAACAGTTCTGTTATTCTATGCTGGCAGTCTTCTAGTTTGTCCCATACTATGCTCATGTATTACTTAATGTCCATCATGTCTTGAAAAAGTTCAGTTGCAAATTCAAAACATATTTTAGCTTCGTCTGCAAGTGAATCATCTAGCTTTGCACGTAGCTTACTTTTTAGTTCGGCAACATCTGCATTAAATTTATAGTATTTTCCACGGCCGGGAACTTTTTTTGCAATCAACTGACCGCCACTTAAATCTCCCATGTGCCTCACGTAAACATGTGCTAGTATCTTTTTTGGATCTTTTTTAATAATTGATAAATGATCGATATAACGTTTAACTGATGGCAAGGTTGCAGGGCTTCTGGGTGCTTTATTCCAAATTTCGTAATAATCTTCCAGGATAGCCGATGCTCGTGAAATTCTCGGTAAATCATCTAACAACCCGTGCATATGAGCCATTACTTCTAACACGTTGTATATTGCGTGTTGAGCGTTTAAATATGTAGCATATCGCTCTTTTGTTATGTTGCCACTTAGAAGCTCTTTAACAAATTCTTGACGTTCTGCGTTCTTATGATGCTCCATTGTTAGCTGTTTGAGATTATCCATTATCCTTCTTCTTCGACTTTTATCTTTAATGGAAAATCATGAGCTCGGCTTGCAGCTACAGTTTCATAAGCTTTCTGTTCAGCAATCTCATATGAATAAGTGCCTACAACTGCGGCACCTTCATTATGGATTTCCATGGTAATTTCTGTTGCTTGATCTAACGTGTAGCGATATTGCTCTCGTAGCACCGACACTACCCATTCCATCGGTGTTTGGTTATCGTTTAGAAAAATTACTTTGTAGCGTTTAGGTTCGCCGGTTGCTACTTCAATTTTTTCATCAACAATTTGTTCAACGTCTGCCATTAGTACCTCTTTGAAAAGCGGGTGGGGGAATTCCCCCACCCTATTATAGACTGCGTTACGAACGGTCTTCGCTTGCAGTGCCGTTACCAAAACCATCTAGATAATTTTTAATTTCGATCTTCTTTGGTTGTAGTTCTTCTGGAACTTGGTTAACTAGTTTAATTGAAAGCATTCCTCTTTTTAGATTTACGCTGTCAATCTCAACTGTTTCAGCAAGGGTAAAGCTGCGCTCGAAATTACGTGCTGCGATGCCTTTGTGAATGTACTTTGTGCCTACATCACTGTCTTCAATGTCTGCGCGTACAGAAAGTATGTTTTTGTGAAGTTCGATGTCGAAATCCTCTCTATCAAAACCAGCTACTGCAATCTCAATAAGATATTCATTTTCGTTGATTTCGATAATATTATATGGAGGGTAAGACGCATTCTTAGCTGATGAAACAGAACGTTCTAGTTCGGCAAACAGCTTATCAAAGCCCACAGTTGCTCGGCTAAATGCCGGGAAGTCTAAAGTTGTTAATCTTGTCATGTGTAATCTCCTTTATAAGCAAGATAGTTTATGTAACCTTTAAAAGCGTTACAACATTAGTATACTACAGTTTGTACCAATGTCAAGAAATATTTATCATTTAGATTTCAGAATTGCGCTTTGCAAGAGTCTTGAGCCAACGAGAACGTCCTGCTGCTTTTGCTTTGGCACGTTTTGTGCTCGGCTTTTCATAATGCTGGCGCTCTTTATACTCATGTAGAATACCGTCGTTAGCAACTTTCTTCTTAAATTTTGCAAGGGCACGGCCCATGTCATTGTTGCGCACTTCGACATAAAGTCCCGTAGGGTTGCCGTCGTCTCTTTTATTCCTCATTTGGTGTCAAATCTCCTATATCTTGACTTATCCAGTGCATATCGTATATTCTATACACATTTAATTTATTATATACTAGGTTCTCGCCTTTTGTCAACCACTTTGTTTTGCTATGTGAAATAAAATACGAAGCTAGGTCTCTTACCTGCGGCGACGAATAATCTAAATCAAGGATCACGTGATCCACTTGATTAAACACATCAAGTAACCAATCAATGTCGGTGTCGTGTTCTTGGTAGACATAAAGTCTGCAACCAAAGTTGTTAATTGCTAATTCATTTTGTACCATCATTTTTGTTTCGTCGGATGGACATATCAAAAGTATTGAGGTATCTAAATTATATATTTTATCAGGTGCTGTTATTATTATTATCTTGTTTCGCATTATTTTCCCATGGCAATTCTTGTATATGACCCTTTATATATGCGTTCTTGTACTCTTTAACCGTCTCGTTTGGGTGTTTAGCTTTCCATGCTTGTTTCTTTGACTTCATCTTTATGTCAGTGTCCATGCGATCGTATAAATCAGAACGAATACGTTCTGCTTCGTTGTTGATTTCGATATCAGGTATTTTATTTTCTTGTTTTCTATCCGATGATTCAAAACTATCCATAATGCTGTAATTATTTCTCTGCATAGGTCTCATGCTGTTTAGCACATCTGGGATAATCTTTTCTTTTGGTTTGTCTTGTCTGTAATAATGGAATGTATATTGACTTGCAATAAGCAATAGAACTGCCAGAGGATCAAACACAAAGATAATGATAACAATCATCCAACGCACTGATTCTTCTAGTACATTCTTGTCTGCACTGTCGTATATAAACTCTGCTATATATTTGATAGGCCCGACTTCTGCTTCAAGTTTACGGAGTTCTGCTTCTATCTTATATTTTTCTTCGGTGAGTGTATCAAGTTCTAGATCAGCGGCTGCAATGCGTGATTGCTGTTCGTCTACTATTGCATCAACATCGTCAGCAGTGCCTTGTCCTAATTGTGCTCTTAATCGAGAAATTAATTCGTTACCGTCTATTACCTGCTGCTGTGCTATGTTAATTGAATCTGACGAATCGCGTACAGATTGTATCTGCACGGTTAGTTCATCACGTCGTTGAGCCTGTGTTGCACGAAAGCGTTCGACACTAGCTGTAGTATTTTTACCAAACACACCATCCGGCGTTTCACCAACTATGCTTTGTATAGTTTTAACATCGTTAGCTGCTGATGCTGCTTCTAATCGAGCAAGAGCCGCAGCAATTGAATCTAGTTCTGTTTGAAAGGGTGCAATACGTGTAGCTAATGCTTGTTCTGCTGATTGTATTCTTTCGTATGCCGTGTCAACTCGTGCTTGCTCTCGGTCAATCTGTTGTTGTATGTTAGCGTCTGCACCTGTGCCGGTTGTTTCTACTTGCTGTATCTTTGCATTAGCGCGTTCTAATATGCTTTCCTGTCTTGCAATCTCTGATATTATACGCTCTATTTGCGCAGTAGATTCGCCACTGGCTGTGCTTTGTTCAATGTGTGCTTTACTAAGGAAACCAAAGATACCCATACTTGTAATGAGCATTAGTACCAGCATAGCTGCTACAAGATATGTCTTTAACCACCATACAGTGCGATCCCAATACTTGTGAAGCCAGACTGCTGTTACCAGCTTTGCTATCTCAAGTGTAGTTCCCATGATAATGATTGGTATTGCAGCCGCCGCAAAGATTGCTACTAATCCTGCAACAGAATAATATATTGCTACCGCACTAATTGCTAAGGCGGTTATTAATACCAGTATGCCTAATCCCATACTGTATTTAGTTGAGAGCAGGGGCTTTTGCCCCTGCTTCCGTTGTTTTAACGAGTGTTTTTAAGATAACTCGGCGCAGTCGGAAACGGATCCGGTGCATATCCTTGCTTGTAACGAAGAGTAATTCCTCTACGCTCTAAGGATTTGCCAGTGTCGTAATAAAGAACAATCTGTGCATCAGGGTGCTTAGGATCACGCTTACTAAATGCAACCTTAGTAGTGTTATATTCTTCGAACCGTCCGTGGCCTGTGCCTGCATCTTGTGTACTAGCTGATGCATTGAATGATCTAGTAGAAGAGCTATCAGAAGAGATACCGGCAAACATAGGAGTTGTTGAGAACGACGGAGGCGATTCTCGAAATACTAACGCACCGATGACACCAGTATTCTGAGTACCATTGCCTGTTTGTGCAGCATACGAGTTGTTTTTATCCCAAAATACAAATCGAGCTACTTCTTTGGCGCTTTTGCTCCATCCCGGAATAGTTAACGTGCCGCCGCCAGCAATAATATAACTCGGAGAATCGATGCCTGCAGGTTGTCCGTCAATAACAGACAATCCGTCAATTGCAGGAACTACAGCAATTCGTTCAAAAGAATTATTTCGGAACATTAAAGAATACTCTGACCCAGGACGTGCTTCTACATATGTATTGCCGTCTGTGTGATCGTATTCGTCTGCTAGTGTTCGATCATTGATCAACAATTGCATTTGATATTGGTGTGTATAATCAAACATTAACTGCCTCCGGAATTTTTACGTTCTTCGTCAGTGTACAAGCCTGCGCTGTACAATGCTCCGGTTGATACGCCTTCTGCCTTTGCACTACGATATCGAGTAGCCGAGGAAGAAAGACCTCTAAACGTTGCTGCTGTGTTAGAAGTATCATATTGCATAGTATTCGCAGAGCTCATTCCGAACGTAGAACCGACTGCCATTGCATCAATGTTTGCGCCGATGAAACTGAATGCCCAATCACAGGCTTCGCGATCTTTGACCATCTTCTTAACAGCTTCGTTAGTATACTCGTGGCTTTGATTTTCGGCACCGTCTGTCATAATAAGAATCATAACAGAAGGACGGTCCTTCTCTATCATGCTTGCTAGATAAGCATCGACTTCGTTGATGGTTTTGCCGATTGCATCATACAAATTAGTACCGCCCATTGGATTGTACAATTCGCTGCTCATCGGAGGAGTAGCATTCACGTCCTTAATTCCCCAAAGGTCAACAACATTGCCGCCTTCGAATTTATTAACTTTGAGATATGCATTGCCAGGTGCTGCTCGTTGACCTTCGACAAACTCGTTAAAGCCTGTAATAGTCTGGTCGTAACAAGACATCATGCTGCCGCTTTCGTCTAACACAACTGCAATAAGAGTTCCGTTAAATCCAGCTTTAGTGCCTGATACGTTATTTGTTTTTTGAGTGGAAGTAGTCGGTTGACCCGGGAACGGGTTTGGTAGTTTTGCCATGCTTGGCTCCTTTATGTTCTGCCACAAACCTTGTGGTCTTTAATGAGTGAGAACCGCCTCACTCATTATTAGTTATCTCTTTTTACATAGAGTTTTTTCGTTCTTGGATTTCTTTGCGGCGATCCTTAACTAGCTTGCTAAGGTCTCCTAGTGCTTTGCGAGCTCGTGGTGCTGCTGCCTTCACGTTGCTCTCTTCAAAGTTTTCACTTTCTTTCAAATAGTTTTGAAAGGCTAATACAATTTCTTCATGTGTGGTCAAATATAATCTCCTTAATTTCTGCCCAGTTACGAGCTCTAATAACTCCAGGATGATCTACATGTCTATTATGTTCGTGATCCATAATAATTGATTTCAATCCTAGATTAGCGCCGAGTACAGCATTCTCTGCTTTGTCTTCAATCCAGAACAAACCTGAATCTTTGTACGGAGCAAGAGCTTCGTCCTTGTCGGCGCCTATATCTAAACAAGTCACTTTAGAAAACGTTTCGTATCCAAAGAGATCTGTTAAATTACGCTGCCGGCTAATGCCTGCGTAGTAGTCTGTGCTCATGCTAGTAATAGCTTCGAACATAAAACCTTCATCTACTAATTCGCCCATATGCACAAGTGCATCACGGAATGGCTCACAATGTCCGATCCATGCGCTTTCGTTAAATTGCTTAATAAGCATCTTAACAGCAGGTTTCTCAACTGCATAGCTTACATGAAGGTCATAAGTATTATTCTCTTCGTTAGAACGTTCGTATCCTTGATACTGCATCCACCGATGAAAGTGATGTTCCCAGTCCAGAACACAGCCGTCTATGTCTGTAAGTATTTTCTTCATCTTATATCCTGTATGTTATATTTTATAATAACACAGAATCCAAAAATTGTCAACCATCACGGACCAATATTTACGTCGCCGGATCCACCAGTTTTGGTATCGCCGCCTGTGTCTACATCGCCAATGCGTACTATTTCCTTGCCATTTGCAAATACTGTTACAGGCGACGAAGATACTACATCGCCACCGGTGTCGGCATCGCCAACACGATGAACAAACTTTCCGTTTATTTTTATATCAGGCGAGAATGCTGCTGGTACATCGCCGCCTGAGTCCGAATCACCTTGTCTATGTGCACCAGTTCCCAACTTATACTCCAGCTACGTTAGTAGCAAGTCCGGTTGTTTGTTGCATATACTGACTTGCAATTTCTTTGTCAGTTTTTGCCATCACAACTACAGAATTCTTGTTGATACCAAGCTTGCTGTCGAGCGACACTGTATGCATAAATGGTACAAGTCCTACGCCTTGCTGCGATGCCATAAGCATTAGCGGCTTGGTTACCTTTATTTCGGTGTCTGTTTTGCTTTGATAACGAGCAATAAGTTCTTCGCCTGAAGTTAGTTTGATTGTTATTACATCGTTTAGTTCATAAGGTTTTTCAAGTATCATAGGCTCCATCCTGTTCCGTTAAATCCTGTGTCTTCTATATAATTAACTAGGTCAGCATGACCGCCAATTAACTTCCCGTCAATTAGAATCTGCGGCACTGTTTTAGCTGCTGGTGCTGATTCTAACAATTCTTCTTTTGTCCAGCCTTCGCCTAACTTTCTAATCTCGTACGACAAATTGTAACGATTTAGCAATTCAAATGCTGCTGTGCAATATGGACAATTATCCTTACTCCAAACTACGATCATAAACTCATTCCTTTAAATGTATCGCCATCTACATCTTGCTTGGATCCACCATTGATGTATGATGTTATTTCTGTTTCTTGAGGGGCCACTTGCACGTCTGCACCTTGGATCCATTTTTGTGTCCACGGCAGGGGATTGTGTTTTACATTATACGGACTAGGCAACTTTACCTTATCCATTCTTCGTGTGCAGATCCACTCGATGTACTCACTTAGAAGCTGTGTATTCAGTCCGATCATAGAACCGTCTTTGAACAAATACTCTGCCCATTCTTTCTCTTGATCAACTGCGTCTACAAACATTTGAATACATTCGTCTTTGGTTTCTTCTACAATCTTAATAAAGTCTGGATCGTCTTTTTGTAGAAGTCCTAGCATTAACTGAGTACTGCCCAAATGAAGGTTTTCGTCACGCGCGATAAACTTAATGATCTTTGCGTTGCCTTCCATCTTCTTTAGTTCAGCAAAGGCCCAGCTACATGCAAAGCTAACGTAGAAGCGAACACCTTCAAGGATGTTAACACTCATAAGTGTTAGATATAGCAATTTCTTTAGTTCATACAAATCAACTACAACATTACGTGTGCCGTTAATTTGATGTGTGCCCTCGCCTAGTAGGTTGTACCACATTGACAATTCGATCAAATCGTCATAATACTTAGAGATATCTTCAGCACATTCTACAATCTCTTTGATATCCATAAGTTCATCAAAGATCTTGCTAGGATTTGAATATATATTTCGAATGATATGTGTGTAACTACGGCTGTGGATAGTCTCGCTAAATGTCCAAGTTTGGATCCAGTTTTCTAATTCAGGCAAGCTTACAATAGGAGCAAATGCTTCTACTGGTGCGCGGCCTTGTACACTGTCAAGAAGGATCTGCCTCTTTAGGTTCGAAGTAAAGATATGCTTCTCGTGTTCCGTAAGCGATTTGAAGTCTTTAGCATCTTGATAGATGTCGACTTCTTCGGGACGCCAGAAGAATCCTAATTGCTTGTCAGTGAACTTATCGATGCTAGGATACTTCATAGTATCATAACGTTGAATAGTTGGACCACCAGTTGGGTCCAAAAATGCAGTAACCTTGGTATGGTCTGTTTTATTGTTGACGTCAAATACGCTCATGTTGTTCCTCTTGTTGTTTAGTTTATTATACGTTATTTCAAATATTTGTCAAGAATTTAGATAGCGCATGAATCACAAGACTCATCGTCGTCGATGACATCATCAGCTGGATTATCAAGCATTTTATCTGCATCAACTTCGCCTTGTCCATCGTTAGTTTGGAAATAATAAAGCTGTTTCCCGCCCAACTTGTAAAACATCAACAAGTGTTGAAGCATTACGCTCATAGGAATCTTTTCATCTTCAAAGAAAATAGGATTGTAGCTGGTGTTAACACTAATGCCTTGATCGATGTACTTTTGCAAAACAGCCATGATCTTAAGATAACCTTCTGGCGACTTTTGTGTCCATAATAGGTCGTATTTGTTCTTAAGTTTCTTATACTCCGGAACAACCTGCGTTAGTACGCCGTGCTTAGATTGCTTAATACTAATTAACGCTCTTGGCGGTTCAATGCCATTTGTCGCGTTTGCTACCTGCGCACTAGTATTATGACTAACACATCCATTAGCTAGTGTATAAGTCTCAGTGTCAGTTGAAACGTCCCATGTATGCTCTGTTCCTGCATTTCTTGTAATACGTTTAATTTTCATTTTAATAATTCCTCTTTTGTTATTGAACATTTTCCTTGTTTAGAAACATTTTCTTCCCAGGGTATAAATTCTAAATTCTGTAAACTTCCAATAAGTAACGGATCAATTCCTTCGATAAATCCGCGCGATATAGAAAACTTGTGATCTAAATGATAAGCGCCTTGTATACCTGCTGTGCCCCGTTTGTTATAATTTTCTAATAAACTTAAATCATTTTTATTAGTAATTTTCCAAACTTGTTTACGATATTTTTCATAATCTGATATTTGATTATACGGAACCCATACTCCGTTATTTTCTAACGTTTCTCTAATTTTTGCTTGTCGAACTTTAAATTCTTCCTCTCCTAGATTAGCCAACGTATTATGACCTCGAACATTTTTTATTGTATCGCTGATATCTCTTTCGCTCAATCCTGACAGTTCTAAATATTTTCTATACGAGTCAATTCCTATTTTTTGATCATGTATCTTTCTAATCTTCTTTCTTGCATATTCAATATCTTTGCCACGTTCGATATAATATTGAATATGAAGTGGACTATTTTTATATTGAAATTCTTTTGCCTTTAGTATTGCGTCTTCGACTAAGTAACCTTTTCTTATATAAAATTCTTTACATCTAGGACTTTGTGATTTTCCATTTTCCTTACAAGTATTCCAACCTTTTTGCAACGACTTGTCTTTCCATTCATTGTATAATCGAGGTCCTTCTTCATGACCGTACTTTTTAATAAAATTTTCTTTCGATGTTGCCTTGTTTGCCTTAAATTGAGAGATAGTTGCCTCTGCTTCTTCTCGAGTACAACTATCTCTTTTCATTACATAATCAGGATCATATGGATTGGCTTTTGATATCTTTTTACCTCGGTTCCATGCGTTCTTCTCCTTCATAATAGAGATAGTTGCCTCTGCTTCTTCTCGAGTACAACTATCTCTTTTCATTACATAATCAGGATCATATGGATTGGCTTTTTTCATTATAATTTCCTTGGCGTTAATGCTCTAGTTATTTATCCATTAACGCTAACAATATCATCATCTTCTGTTAACTCAGACACTGTTATCCATATTTCTTTATTATTACGGTTAACTAATAATTTATGATTTTCTGTAAATTTGTAAACAGACCCATCTTCGAATTCAATTTCTGTAACAGATTGAGGACCATTATAGTAACATTCGTATGCTACGCTGTTTTCAAGTTCAATAGGCTTTAAGAAAGGAAATCTCTGACCAATCATCATATCATTATGAACTTTGTCTATGTCAATTTTTCCAACATCTTGAATTATTTCAGCTAGAGTTAGTGTTGTGCCGTCCTTTAATTTCATTTCATTTAACAAACTTTGGCACTCGCTTGGCATAAGTGCCATTAGTGTAGAATTACGAATACCTGTTTCTTTAAGCTGCGCTCTTAGTCCGTCCCAGTCCATACGCTCGACGTGTGGTACCAGTTCGTCTAAATCCTTCTTGTAGGTTTGATTCGGAGTAATACCGTGTCCGTACTTTGTTTCCATATTACCGCTCGGTGCACCAAACTCTACTGCAAGGTCTGCACTTGCTTTAATGAGATAATAACTCCATGCTTCTGCCCATTCATCTATCTTAGCAAGTGCTTCTGGTGTTACGTCTTGGTAAGTAAACCCGTTCTTTGCCATCCAGTAAGCAAAGTTGATAATTCCAACACCAAGAGGACGACGCTTGTCTGTGCTCATTTGCGCTGCCAAGATAGGATAATGCTGATAGCTCAGAAGTGCATCTAGGCCGCGCACAGCTAATCTGCACACCCGTTCAAAGTCTGCAGGTGTCTTGATATTGCCCCAGTTAATTGCGCTTAACGTGCATAAACTAATTTCACCTTCTGGATCATTAATATCATTAAGTGGTTTGGTTGGTAAGTCAATTTCTGCACACAAGTTGCTTTGACGGATTGGCGCAAGTTCTGGAATAAAGCTACCGTGCTCGTTTGCGTTGTCTACGTTTTGTAAATAGATACGTCCTGTGCCTTTGCGCTCTTCCATAAACGAAATAAACAAGTCAAGTGCTTTAACTGTTTTCTTGCGTATCTTAGGATTCTTTTCTGCTGATTCGTATAGTTCACGGAACAAATCTTGATTAGCAAAGAACGCATCGTGCATACCTGGTACGTCACTTGGCGAGAAAAGAGTAATTTCGCCGCCTGAAATCAATCTTTCATAAAATAGTTTGCTAAACTGCACACCATAGTCCATGTGTCGTACACGGTTATCTTCCGTGCCTTTGTTGTTCTTGAGCACTAACAATTCTTCTACTTCGAGATGCCAAATAGGATAATACAATGTTGCAGCGCCGTTTCTTACGCCGCCCTGAGAACAGCTACGTGTTGCTGATTGAAACATTTTAAAAAAGGGAACAACGCCTGTGTGAAATACATCGCCTTTCCTAACAGGAGAACCAATAGCTCTAATTGCGCCGCCGCCGATACCAATGCCAGCTTTTTGACTTACATACTTAACAATACTCGAGCTAGTAGCGTTAATACTGTCAAGACTATCGCCAGTTTCAATAAGTACACAGCTACTGAATTGACGTTGAGGTGTACGAACGCCTGCCATAACAGGAGTTGGCAAACTAATATCGTGAAGGCTAATAGCATCGTAATAATCCTTGATCCATTTTAATCTTTCATCACCTGTGTACGTATTAAACAAGGTGGCTGCGATTAGCATATAACACATTTGCGGGGATTCAAATATCTCCTTAGTAACTCTATTTTGTGCTAGATACTTGCCGCGTAGTTGCTCCATAGCAACATAAGTTAGGTTCTCGTCGCGTTCGTGTTTGATAAATCCGTTGATTTTATCCCATTCGTCATCGTTGTAATAGTTTAAGATTTCAGGATCGTAAAAGCCACGCTTTACATTTTTTTCTACTAATTCTTTAATATGACATGGCTCATAACCGCCGTATACTTCTTTGCGTATTGCGTAGTTAATTAGTCTGCCGCCTACGTATTGATAATTGGGTGTTTCTTCTGAGATAAGATCAGCAGCCGCTTTGATCAATGTCTCTTGTATGTTGCTTGTAGCCATTCCTGTATAAAACTGAATTTGGCTTTTGATTTCTACTTCAGATGCACTTACACCTGTAATTCCTTCACATGCAAAAAAGACTACCTTGTGTAGCTTTTCGATGTCTATCTGTTCTTTCCGGCCGTCTCTTTTGGTGACTTGAATCATTCTTTTCTCTCTCCTGGGTTCTTATATCTTTAGGTATTTATAGGGTCATGTCGTAAACTTCACGCGATATGACATTTGGCGTGTCGTCTTCGTCCCATAACCCTATTGGTCTTTTATCTAATAACAAACAATAAATTATTTGTTCTCTTTTCTCATCCGTACCTATATGTATCTCAATCGAGCTCTGACTAAACCTAGTGCTTAACTGCAAACAGTAACATATTGCCAAAATAACTGAGAATGGACAATAGATATTTTCTTCTACTTGCTCCCAAGGATTTGGCCATACTTCTTGATCATACGGATCTGCTGCTATTGTTACAAGTGGTGCTTGTCTATAGAAATCCTTTAACAGTTTGATAGGTGTAGCCGAGGTCTCTAATTCTGATCGCAAATCCTTCCAGACCTGCAACCTGTCGTAAAAATCGTCTTTATTGAACATAAATTATACTAAACTAAATGTCTTAACCTTAAACAGTATACTTCCACTGTCTGCCGTAGTAGTGTTTTCGTGTACAACTACTAGTGTATCTAATTCTGCGTCTGCGTCTGCGTCTATTAATGTTCCGCTAAATGTCAAATTTGTAACAAAGGCAGCGTCGCCAGTGTATTCAAATTCGTCTACGGTTTGTACGTCCTCGACTGCTCTGTCGCACGTATAACGCAACACTCCGTGTCGCATAGCATTTACTGCTGTCGAACGATAAACATATTCTATCTCAAATACTTTGTCGCTGTCTGCTGGCAATTTAAATAATGTTGTATTGCTGCCTGCTTGTCCGATTGATAATTCATATGAAAATCCTTGATCTGCAATCAAAGTGCCTTCGTAGTCTGGAACAAAATCATCATTAATAAAACCTTGGTCAAACGATAGTGTTTCAAACCTTGAAATATAATCGCTTTCTGAACGGTTGCTTGCTTCGTCAAATTTAATAACCGAATAAACAGCTACTGATTCTACGCCGCCGTTGTTTCCTACATCATAATAATGATTGTTTTTAGACACATTGTATTTGCCTGTATTAATAATATAAGCGTTACGATCAATATTACGGAATTCAGAATTCGAAACTGTATTATTAAGCGGACCGGTTAATTCGCCCGAAATACCTTTACTGGTTCCGTTACCAAAGACTACACCGTACCCTAAATCTTGGAACACGCAACGATCAAAGTGATTGTTGGTAATATCATATTTTGATTCGGCACCATAAGAGAAACCAATGAACTCACAATTGACAAATTCATTTTTTGAAGATGTAACAATAGTTGTAAGTGCAGTTATTTGGACTGCCATGTTTGCAGAAAAAATTGGATCGCCTGTTTCCCATATGCCTGTAAATTTTAAATCTTCAAATAATGAATCAGCACAACTCTGCATTAATA
>Ga0208544_10000273_pt1 | contig 42372 bp, 41 predicted proteins | sample DEB08_DNA_9_FD_184526 | JGI IMG/M metagenome (GOLD analysis project Ga0208544, IMG submission 184526) | Aqueous microbial communities from the Delaware River and Bay under freshwater to marine salinity gradient to study organic matter... | ecosystem: Environmental > Aquatic > Marine > Coastal ... | reverse complement strand
TTAACCCTAAAATAATAACCTGAAAAGAGTTTACTTAAAATAAATAAAATTCTGAATTTTAAACATAAATCAAAATATTATTTTGATAATATTTTATTTTATTAACTAATTTTGGGCGAACCTAGCGCTAAATAAGTAAAAATTTCTTTTGGAGAAACATTGGGAATTCCATCTTTAGAAACAGTTGCCAACCAGCAAAGCACAGATTGGTCGATGTATTTTTTGATGTCGGATGTAAGCATAATTTAAAAAATTAAGAGTGGATGAAGAAATAAATTAGTTGCTACAGAAATCCTATGTATTACCATTTTCTTTGTAAAATAATTCCCATAAATAGCGCTTTTACCTATAATTGAGAAGGACTATTAGAATATTATTTTATTTTGCAGCCTTATCGAAAACATTATAAACATAAACTAAATCACCAGACATGAAAAATTGGCCTTTTATTTTATTATTTTTATTTTTATCAACCGCTACTTTCGCGCAAACGAAGTTAATAGAGAAGGTAACAAAAACGGGAGATGAATTAGTCATCCCTTATGAAAAACATGTATTGTCTAATGGATTGACCTTGATCATCCACGAAGACCATTCTGACCCATTAGTCCACGTAGATGTAACTTACCACGTAGGGTCTGCTAGAGAAGAATTACAAAAATCTGGATTTGCCCATTTCTTTGAGCACATGATGTTTCAAGGCTCAGAAAATGTAGCAGATGAAGAGCATTTCAAAATTGTAACCGAAGCAGGAGGTACGTTGAACGGCACCACCAACCGTGACCGAACAAATTACTTTGAAACCGTGCCTAGCAACCAATTAGAAATCATGCTTTGGTTAGAAGCAGATAGAATGGGTTTCTTTTTAGATGCAGTAACCCAACCAAAATTTGAAGTACAAAGAGCAACCGTGAAAAATGAGAAAGGACAGAGTTACGATAATCGGCCTTATGGCCCTTACCGAGAACTGAATGCAGCTGCATTATATCCTTATGGACACCCGTACTCTTGGTTGACTATTGGAAAATTAGAAGATTTAGACCGAGTAGATGTAGAAGATTTGAAGAAATTCTTTTTGCGATGGTATGGACCTAATAATGCAACGTTGACGGTAGGTGGGGATGTAGACCCAGCAGATGTGATTGCTAAGGTGGAAAAATATTTTGGGGTAATTCCTAGAGGACCAGCAGTTGAGCCAATGAAATTGGTAGCGCCTGTTTTAACTGAAAATAGATATGTCTCTTATGTAGATAAAAATATTCGGTTTCCTGCCGTTATTTTTACTTATCCAACGGTACCAAGATTTCACCCTGATGAAGCGCCTTTAGACTGTTTAGCAGAAATATTAGGCAGAGGAAAGAGTTCTTATTTTTATAAGAGTTTTGTGAAAACGCAAAAAGCGATTCAAGCTTCTGTTTCTAATCCTGCCAGTGAATTAGCAGGAGAATTGAGTATGTTTGTTTTACCTTTTCCTGGACAAACTTTGGGTGATTTTGAGAAGTCAGTAGAACAAATTTTGGTTGATTTTGAAGCTGCGGGTGTAACCGATGCGGATATTGAAAAATTCAAAGCAGACTATGAATCCAGTACGATTAATAGCCTAGCTAGTGTAAGTGGAAAGGTGTCTCAATTAGCGAGTTATCAAACTTTTACAGGCAACCCAAATAAGATAAAAGGTGATTTGGATAGATACTCAGCGGTTACCAAAGAAGATGTCATGCGGGTATTTAGAAAATACATCAAAGGTCAAGCGCATATCGTATTGAGTGTATTAGCCAATGATGCGATGCAGCCTGCGCAGCCAGATAACTATGAAATTCCGACTGCTGGAGAGAATCCTTTTCCGACCACTAATTACGATGCATTGACTTATAACAAAGCAACAGGTGATACATTTGACCGAAGCAAACGACCTGGTTTAGGAGAAAACCCTGTGGTTAAAGTACCTGAATTCTGGGATGCGACTTTCGATAATGGGATGAAAGTAATTGGTACAAAGAGCGATGAGATTCCAACCGTTTCTTTACAATTGACGATTAACGGCGGACATAAATTAGATGCCTACCATAAAGAAAAAGCAGGTTTAGCATCTTTAACGACAAGTATGTTGAATGAGTCAACCGAAAATTATTCTGCGGAAGCCATTCAAGAAGAATTGCGTAAGTTGGGAAGTAGTATTGGACTAAGTGGTGGTAGAGGTCAAGCGACCATGTTTGTCAGTTCTTTAAAAAAGAATTTAGCAAAAACCTTAACTTTAGCAGAAGAGATTTTAATGCGCCCAAAATTTGCACAAGAAGATTTTGACCGTTTGAAAAAACAACAAATAGAAGGCATTAAGAGTAGCCGAAAGAATCCAGGGGCTATAGCCAATGAAACTTATAGTAAATTATTATATGGTAAAGATCATATTTATGGGATTTCTACAAATGGAGATGAAGCTTCTGTGGAAAAAATTACTTTAGCAGATGTTCAAGCCTTTTACCAAAAATACTATTCTCCGTCTGTATCGGAATTGGTTGTAGTAGGAGATGTTTCGCAAGAAGAAGTAATGCCAAAAATCCAATTTTTAAAAGATTGGGCGAGCAAAAAAGTAGACATTCCTTCTGTTGCAATTAAAGAGAAGCCAGGAAAAACAAAAATCTACTTAGTAGACAAAACGGATGCCCCTCAGTCTGAAATCAGAATTGGTTACCTTACAGATTTAACCTACGATGTGACAGGAGATTATTATAAATCTTTCTTGATGAATTTCCCATTAGGCGGTGCGTTTAATAGCCGGATTAACTTGAATTTAAGAGAAGATAAAGGCTGGACGTATGGCGCTCGTTCTTATTTTTCTGCGGATGAAGAAATTGGTTCGTATACGGCAAGAGCAGGTGTGAAAGCAGTTGCGACGGATAGTAGTGTGGTAGAATTCATTAAAGAAATCAAAGATTACCAGAAGAATGGTATTTCGGAAGATGAATTAGCTTTTATGAAAAGTTCTATTGGACAGAGAGATGCTAGAAATTATGAAACACCTCGTCAGAAAGCAGGCTTTTTAAGACGAATTGTACATTATGATTTAGATAGAACTTTCGTTGACGAACAAACTAAAATTGTTGAAAATATCACCAAAAAGGAATTAGATGCTTTGGCTAAAAAATATTTGCAGCCAGAAAATATGTACATCTTAGTCGTTGGTGATGAAGCAACGAATCGAGCGAAGTTAGAGGCGTTGGGTTATGAAGTGGTTATTTTGGATGAGCGTGGGGATGTTAAGGTGATGCGACCATAAGACATTGTTATATTTTAAAATCACGGGGTAATCTGACATTATCCCGTGATTTTAAATAAATCCCTTTTCTATTCCGAATAATGGTACCTTTTCAAATCTCCTTCCTTGACCACGTAGCCATTCGAGTAAAAGACATCGAAAAATCAGCACAATGGTATGAAAAAGTATTGGGCTTAAAACGGTATCAACTACCAGAATGGGGTATTATTCCTATTTTTTTATTAGCAGGAAAAACAGGCGTTGCGCTTTTTCCTGCTGATTTAAAAGATACAAAATTAGATGCCTTTTCTAAGCATGTCAAAATTGACCATTTTGCTTTTAATGTGACGAGTAAAAATTTTAAGCAAGCAAAATTACATTATGAAAATTTAGGCATCGAATACGAGTTTCAAGACCATCATTATTTTTATTCTATTTATACGAAAGACCCTGATGGGCATATAGTTGAACTAACAACTTTAATAGAAACAACAAATCCTTTTACCGAAAATTAACCAAAAGCAGTATCCTGAATAAGTTGAATAATTAATAAAATACTTAGCGCAAACATAACTAATCCGACCCATTTAAATTTTTCCGATTTTCCACGAACCTGCTCAATACTTTTAAGTCCAATTGACGGTATCATTAAATATAAAAACCCCTTGCCTAATTGTGCGACACCATATAAAGTAACTAAAATCATAGGACCTTCCCAGACAAAATGAAAAGCGACGATGAAAGTGCCCATTCCAAGAGCTATTAATGCATTGAAAATATTTCCAACATTTCCTTTTTTATGTAGGAAATTGAAAAAATCCTCCCATATTTTTGGTTGTAAAAAATGAGATAAACCGATGGTCAATAAATTGAGGGCTACGAAAAATTGGATGGATTGGATGGTGGTCACGGTTGGGGGGTTAGAAAATGTAATAAAAGATGGAATTAAAAAACTGATAGTAAAACTGGTAGTAAAGACTGCAGGCTTTACTACCAGTTATCTAGTTAAAACCCAGGCACATTCGTCACCCCACCTAAAAACACCGCATTCCAAAACAACTTATTCGTTCCATACCAAAATCCTCTAAAATTTGGATTATCTATCATTAAAATCGTACGTCCACGACCTTGTTGGCTGACCATTAAAGAAGCAGTACCTTTTAAGGTATCCAAGCCTTGTGCATGAATATAACCATCTAAATGCGGATTATCGGTATAAGTTGCAACATTCGCAACTGGATTGGTAGAAGGTTCTACAAAGACCGTATGATTTCGATAAACAGGTAATTGAGACCGACTATAACCAAATGCCATTGGATGAGAAATATCAATATCCGTCATATAAATCGACCCTCCAATAGCTCTTGCACCTTTAACTTCTCTAGCATCAGCAAAAGCAATTTTATCTGGATAAGTAGGTTTATTTTCTTTTAAAGTCGCTTTCGCTAATTCATTTTTAATCGCCCATTGGGTAGCCGTTCTTTGGGTAATTAACGTACCGCCTTTTTTGACCCAATTCTTAATTTTAGTCACGCCATTTTCGCCTAAATTACCATAGCTTCCAGAAACTAAAATTAAAACATCATAATCATCCAAACTTAATCTAGCAAAACGATTGGTTTCCACTTTGGTCACAGGCATTCCAATTCGAGTATCCATTAAATGCCAAATTTCGCCAGCTTCATACCCCGACACGCCATCACCAACTAGCATCGCTACTTTAGGCAAATCTAAAGTTTGGAAATTGCGACTACCTAAATCTATGCCTTGCAAACTAAAACCTGTATTCACCCCGTGAATCGGCACATTGGTTTCATTCATCACACTTTGTAGAATAATGCGCAATTGTTCTGGCGTTCGATTTTGGTCCGCTATGGAAATCATAATAGTTCCATATCCAAAATCTTTCCGTTGCCCATTGACCTCCGCTGAAAAAGGTTTAAAGGAAGTTTTACAAAAGACCTTATATTTCAATAATTGATACAATGCTTTAGGGGCATTATAATCATTCCACTCCATTAAATAAGCATAGGTTGCGGTCGGTAAAGTAGTAGGGAAAGGTACTAGACTTTGAGCGGTTAATTCATTCCCAATGGATAAACTTTTACTGGAGGTATATCGCTGATAAGGCATATCAAAAGCCAAGGCAACTGTCCAAGCCGAAGCATCATAAAAAACGCTATCGTAAAAAGATTTCACAGGTTCAAAAAAGGTGCTAACCATCCGATATTGTGCTTGTTCAGCAGGGACATACCACGCAGTTCCTTTCTGGAAATCACCCACATTTTCATTGACAGGATAGGTTTTGATTTGATGTTTTACTAATAAACCTAAAAAAGCCTTGGTTTTTCCATTATCATTACTATCGCCAAAAACATAACCTTTAACGCCTTTTTTTCTAGCCATCTGCAAAGATTCTTTAAAAAAATCTTGCTGGTGGTTCAACATAAATACCCGATTTTCTACGGCAGCCCGAACCGTTGCAATACTCGTTCGAGTATGATTACGAATGGTAAATGCAAAAGTGATTGGTTTAGTCGTCGTTTCTTGAATATGCCCTCTTGAGGAAGCTTGTTCAAATACTAACCCTAATCCACCGTGCATATCTGGATAAGTAGACCCATATCCAGGATAAGAATTATCAAAAGCTTCTTTGGTAAAATATAGCGAACCTACTTCATCTAAAGCCGCTTTAAAATATTTGGCAAACAGGTTATTAATATCGTCATAGTTCTTCCGCCCAACCAATGGGTTTTCCGAACCAAATGGCTCCGTTGGTTCAAAAAAGTAAGTCGAAGAAGCGCCCATTTCATGGTAATCCGTTGCGACATTCGGCAGCCATTTATGATAAAAAGCCATCCGATTGCGACTTTCTACTTGTGCCAAAGGCAACCAATCTCGATTTAAGTCAAACCAATAATGATTCGTTCTACCTCTTGGCCAAACCTCATTATGTTCTCTATCCGCAGGGTCGGCAACGGGTGGAAATCCGTGGTGCATATTCGCCCAATTCGTATGTCGGTCTCGCCCATCTGGATTATAAGCGGGGTCAATAAAAGTGACGGCATCTTTTAGAAAGCCTTGTGTTTCTGCACTCGTTTCTGCGACTAAATAATAAGCGGTTAGCATTGCCGCTTCGGTAGAAGAAGGTTCATTACCATGCACATTATAACCATGTAAAATGATGACAGGCATATCTTTTACATCCGCATTAGCAGTTGTAGGGTCAGATAATTTTAAATGCGCTTGTCTAATATTTTCGAGGTTGGAATAATTGTCTGGCGTTGTAATAGTCAGCACCACTTGCGGTCGCATTTCGTTCGTATAACCGATAATTTCAAAATTAGCTTTATCGGAAACTTCGGCTAGTTTTTCCATATAGGAAACCATGCGGTCATGCCTAGTATGGAAATCACCAATTTCGTAACCTAGAAATTGTTCGGGAGTTGGAATAGTCGGATCAAATTGTGCATTGGCAGGGAAAAAATAATCGTTTTGCGCAAAGCTATTAATGGTTAGAAATAGCAAAAATACTAGGAAAAGATTCTTCATTGATATATAGGAATTGATTTGATAATGAGGTAAAAATAGCAGAAGTATTCTGAATTATACTAATAAGTAGCGAGTCAATTTAGAAGGGAAGCAAATTAGCCATTTGGAAATGACTAGAATTAAGTGTATTATCTTCCCTTATTTTGTAGGATTTATAACCAAAAATATGGAAAATTACGTAGCAAACGAGTTAGGAAAAATCAAAAAAATACTAATTCACAGCCCAGATGATGGCATTGGAAAAATTATTCCGAGTAAGTTTAAAGAGTGGTTATATGACGATACCGTTCATTTGCAAAAGATGCGAGCGGAGTATAATGAATACATCCAATTACTGCTTTATTTTATTGACCCAGACAAGGCGGAGTATGTCCAAAAACATTTAGCCACACACCAAGGAGAAAAACAATTTGAGGTATTCAAACCCGACCATGCCAATTATTTTAACTCCGATAAGGTCATTGATGTACAAAAAGCGTTGAGTGATATACTGGAGCAAGAATTGGTGAAAATACGCTTGGTCTCGGCAATTTGTGCCATCGAAAGTTGCCATCAACAAATACAACAGCAACTGGAAAAATTAAAGCCCATACAATTAGCTAACGCATTGATAACAGGTATTTTACCGAATAGTGAAGGCGAAAAATTTATCTTTCCACCTGTTCCAAATCTAGTATTTACCAGAGATATTGGGATTACGATTAAAGACCATGTTTTATTGAGTAAAAGTGCGACACAAGCTCGAAAACGAGATAGTTTGATTGCAAAATATATCTATTTTTATCATTCGAGCCTATTTGCGAATACGCCCGAAAATATCATTGAAATTAGCGAAGAAGATGATTTCTTTTTGGAAGACGAGTCGATTCAAAAAGAGAAAATGATTAGTATTGAAGGAGGAGACGTAATGATGATTGCGCCAAGGCATTTAATTGTTGGTTGTAGCGAAAGAACGACCCAAAGTGCGGCAGATGCCATCATTCATAAGCTATTTAGTTTACCGACTTTAAAGATTGAAAAAATATCTGTTGTCCAAATTCCAGCAGTTCGAGCACAGATGCACATTGATACTATTTTTACCCAAATTAAACGAAATGCTTGGGTGATGTATGGTGGATATTCCCAAGTGGTGGAGCAACAAAAACAAGCACAAAAACGAGATTATACGACTATTTTTAAAGGAAAAAGTAACCAAAACGGGAATGACCGATTGCGGGTCTTTCAATTTTATAAACCAAAATCTGCAAAATATATACAAGGACAAGATTATTTCTATAAAGAATTTCCGAGCTTGGAGGACTTGTTGGTAAATGTTAGTACAGAGGATTTTGGGATGGCGGAATCTTCCGTAAAAATCATCTATAGCGCCAATAAAGAATTTCCTTATGACCAACGGGAACAATGGACAGATAGCTGTAATTTATTAGCGCTACAAGAAGGATTGGTGATTGGGTATGATAGAAATGATAAAACGATTGCTGCTTTTGCGGATAAAAAAGAAGGCTTGGGATTTACGATTATTCATGCCCAAGATTTGATTCCTAAATTACAGGACGGGACGGTAAATATTCAAGACTTAACAGATACGTTGATTTTGTTATCCTCTTCGGAATTATCAAGGGCAAGAGGTGGCTCGCATTGTATGAGTAATGCTTTGTTTAGAGCAGAACTAAAAAATGATGAACTATGAATGATGAATGATGAATTCGTATTCGTACTTGAATATTGGAGCGATATTATAGGGTTTTTATGAAAATGGAAAATTAATACTAAGGTTTTATGACAAATGCTCGATGTTTTTTAAATTTATAGTTCCTCGTTATTTTATTTAACTAAACAATCTATGAGATGAAAACTAAACAAAAACTTAATGGAGATGACCCTTTAAAAGAAAAGACATTAATTATGGCTATTAGAGTAGTCAAATTGTGCAAGTATTTAAAAGGAGAGAAAAAAGAATACACGATTAGTGGTTAAATTATTAGGTCAGGTACTAATCCTGGAGCAATGGTTAGAGAAGCTAAAAATGCCGAAAGCCCAAAGGATTTTATACATAAGTTAAGTGTTGGACAAAAAGAAACCGCAGAAACCCAATTTTGGCTAGAATTGCTTTATGAAACAGATTATATTTCCGAAGAGGAATTTAAGTCTTTATATGCAAATACTGTTGAAGTAATGAGATTAATCCGTAGTTCTATTCTAACTAAAAAAAGAAATTTAGGACTTAAAGCAATTACTGTGTTAATTGTGATAAGTGGATTACTTTGGTCTTTCTTTTAATATTTCTGTTATCTAAATTCATCATTCATCATTTATAGTTCATCGTTTAAGCATGTTGTTTTTTCTTAAAAGCACTAGGATTCTCCCCAGTCACTTTCTTAAAAATTCGATTAAAATAGGACAGACTTTCAAAACCACAATTAAAGCAAGTTTCGCTGACATTCTTACCCATTAATAAAAGGCGCTTGGCTTGACTAATGCGGTATTGATTTAAAAAACCAATAAAGGTATTGCCTGTGGCTTTTTTGAAATAGCGACAAAAGGCTTCTCGACCTAGATTACTCAAAGCTGCCACTTCTTCTAAAATGATTTTTCGCTGATAATGTTGGTCAATATAGGCATAAATTTGCCGAATTCTATCTTGCTCTTTTTGGCTGTATTGATTAATATAAGGTTGCTCGTGTAATAAGGTATATTCTTTACTTTTTGCCAAAAGTTCAAAAAGGAATAAGGCTTCTACAAATTGGTTGAAAGGCGCTAAACGTCGAAAACGCAATAACCTTTTGCCAATCATTTTTTTGGTATGTCCATAAAAAGCAATGCCGTATTGAGCTTTTTCAAAAAGTTCGTTGATACTATCTAATTCAGGTAATTTAACAAAAGTTTGCTGCTTAAAATCGGGATGAATTTGTAAAACGACTTTTTCACAATCCGTTTTAACCCCATAATCAAAGTTTAAATGCGGAATATTAGACCCGATTAAAACCAAATCGCTGCCTTCGTATTGAGAAATATGGTTGCCTACATGTCTTGTTCCGTCGGCATTTTCGATATACACCAATTCGTATTCTGGATGAAAATGCCAGTAAAATAAGTCGTTTAATTTCGGATTGAGTAGCAACCGAAAAGAGCTATTGGCATCTGGACTGATATTTTCCAATTGGATTTTCATAATTAATTTTTAGTCGTTTCCAAGTACTATTTCAAAATATTTTGTTCCTTCAATTGGGTTGAAGATTAAAATTTTGAAAAGATAAATCAACGTCAATTTGGGCAGCATATTCTTTAAATAATTTTGTAGCGATTTGATACGCTTTGTCCGTTTATACTTCAAGTAATATGACCATTTTATGTTGATAATTTTCATCTTTTCTTTATTATATATATCATTAAATGTAATTTGTGTTATATGGTTGCATATTTAGATTATTTAACAGAATTATTTAAATTAGTATCAATAATAATTAAAAAAGTCAATATTGTACAAATAGAAATCAATATCAAGATAACAGATAAGTTGATATAGCCCTTATCTTTGTTCTAGTTATTTGCAGATAATATTTTTTTGATTATTAAAATACCGAAAAATGAAAGATACTAATAAAACCATGGCGCAGACCATGATTCCGAATAATGCACATAAAGATATACCGGGCAATCCATCTACCGCAACGAGTAGCAAAAAGAAATTAGCGGACCGAAATATTGGCGACCCGCTTCGAGTGCTAAGTGAAGAAGACTGGGCATTTTGGAAATATAATGGTTACATCGTCATTAAAAATGCAGTACCAAGAGAACAAGCTTTAGCGTCGGCTAATTTCCTTTGGGAATTCGAGGAAAAAGAAAAAAATGACCAAGAAACCTGGTACACCGCTCCAAGGGCAGAAATGAAAATGAAAGAATTGGCAGGCACAGGCATGGTCGAAGTTTATAATAATCAGCATCTTTGGAATAATCGACAAGTGCCAAAATTATACGATGCGTTTGTAGACCTTTGGGGAACAGAAAAATTATGGGTAACGATTGATCGAGCGAATTTAAATTTCCCAATCCGACCAGGTTTTGAATATAAAAGTTTTATCCATTGGGATTATGATCCAGATACCAAGCCTCAAAATGTACAAGGTGTGTTGGCATTAGATGACCAAATGGATGAAAACATGGGCGGCTTCCAATGTATTCCATGGCTGTTTAGAAATTATGAAACTTGGAAAACGACGCAACCTGCGGATAGAAATAACTTCCGACCTGACGTTTCGGGCTTAGAAGATAAAATAGTCAAAGTCCCCTTAGAAGCAGGCGATTTAGTTATTTGGGATTCTCGCCAACCACATGGAATTAGAGGGAATTATTCTACGGATAAAGTCAGAGTTGCCCAATATATTTCCATGATGCCAGCCGAAGAAGACAATGAAGCACTTAGAGAATGGCGAGTAAATTCTTGGAAACAACGGATTGCGCCTGAAGGTTACGCTTTTCCAGGCGACCCTCGGAATTGGGAACAGACGAAGTATGAAACGGCGGAGTTGACGGAGTTGGGGGAGAAGTTGTTGGGGGCTCGGAAATGGTAGTTTTTTAAATGATGAACGATGAATGATAAACGATGAATTGGAGGGACGTCTCTAAAAACCTTGGCATGATCAAAATTGCCAAGGTTTTTGGAGTTAATTATCATTTTTTCTACCTTAGGTGCTCTATTTACTACTCTCTACAGCATCAAAACAAACCACCATCATGCAAAAATCAAATCAATACGATGTAATTGTCGTAGGTGTGGGCGGAATGGGCAGTTCCACCTGTTACCAACTAGCCAAACGAGGCGCAAAAGTACTTGGTTTGGAACAATTTGATATTCCACATAATCAAGGTTCTTCTCATGGATTCACCCGCATTATTCGACTAGCTTATTATGAAGGGCCATCTTATGTGCCTTTATTACGGCGAGCCTATCAACTATGGGCGGAAATTGAGCAAGTTAGTGGAGAACAAATTTTTCATAAGACAGGTTCTCTGGATATTGGCGCTGCGGATTCCATGGTTTTTACAGGGTCGCTTAAATCTTGTTTATTTCACGATATCCCTCATGAAATATTGACAGGTAGTGAAGTAAACAAACGCTTTCCTGGCTATCAAGTACCTACGGATTATCGGGCACTTTACCAACCTGATGGTGGATTTCTATTGCCTGAAAGGGCAACAGTTGCTTTCGTAGAAGCTGCACAAAAATTGGGCGCAACCATTCAAGCAAGAGAACAAGTGTTGAACTGGGAAACAACTAAGAATGGCGGCGTGCGAGTAGAAACGAATAGAGGCGTTTATGAAGCGGCTAAACTTGTTTTTACGAGTGGTGCATGGAATCGGAAATTATTACCGATTTTAGCAGATTTAGCCATTCCTGAACGACAGGTGCTAGCATGGTTACAACCAACACAACCTGAACTATTCACCCCAGAAAGATTTCCTGTCTTTATCATTCAATTAGGTGAAGAACACTATTATGGTTTCCCAATTTTTGGTGTTCCTGGGTTTAAGTTTGGTAAATTTCATCACTTAGAAGAAAAAGGAACACCTGAATCTTTTGATTGGACACCCAATTTAGAAGACGAAAAAGTGCTACGAAGGTTATCCGAACGAGTATTTCCAGCAGGGAATGGGCCAACCATGAGTCTTAAAACTTGTATGTTTACTAATTCGCCAGACGAACATTTTATTTTGGATGTGCATCCTGACTATCCCCAAGTGAGTTTTGCCGCTGGTTTTTCTGGACATGGCTATAAATTTGCCAGCGTTATTGGAGAAATTATGGCAGATTTAGCAATAGATGGAGAAACAAAATTGCCTATATCGCCTTTTCGAGTGGGGCGGTTTGGGGAATCGAGTGATAGTCAAAATAATTTGTAAAAGTTGATGTTTTCTGTAGTGCCAAGTTCCGCTTGGTATATCGTATTAATAGGATATAATGTGCGAAGGAATTAAAACGATTCTTTCTCCACGGATAACTTCCACGGATGATGATTTGCTGCTGTTTCATTAAGGGGTATCAAAGCGATATTTAAGATGAGAACTTGATACCTAATTCAACAATTTATCACTCATCATTTATAACTCATAACTCATAACTCAAAAAAGGTGGATTTAAAGCTAAATAACAAGACAGTTTTCATAACAGGTTCAACAGGCGGCATAGGTTTCGCAACTGCCAAACTATTCCTACAAGAAGGGGCAACCGTCTTTATCAACGGAAGATATCAACATAGTGTGGATAAAGCTGTGGAAAAGTTAGTAACTCAGTTCCCAAAAGGGAATATTTGTGGAATTCCTGCTGATTTTTCGAAAAAAGAATCCGTAAGCGCATTAATCAAGCAATTACCCACCATAGATATTTTGATTAATAACGTCGGCATTTATAAGGGCACGTCTTTTTATGAGATGCCTGATGAAGAGTGGACCGAACAATTTGAAGTAAATGTAATGAGTGGGGTACGTTTATCTCGTCAATTATTACCCAAAATGATGGACAAAAATTGGGGTAGAATCATCTTTATTTCTAGTGAGTGTGCCACTTTAGTCCCCGAAGATTTGATTGCTTATAGTATGACCAAAACGGCAATGTTAGCGGTCTCCAGAGGGTTGGCACAAATGACCAAAGGCACAAATGTTACGGTGAATACGGTAATCCCTGGTTCGACTTTATCAGAAGGAGCGGAAAAATTTCTATCAGATGTAGCGGAGAAAGAAAGTAAATCTACTGCACAAGTAGAAGCCGAGTTTTTTACCAATGTGCGGACTTCTTCTTTATTGCAGCGATTTGCTTCGGTGGAAGAAGTAGCGAATACGATTGTTTATTTATCGAGTCCTTTGGCAGCAGCTACGAATGGGGCAGCGATTAAAGTGGATGGTGGAAGTATGGGGGGAATTTTATAAGCATTGCTAAATGGTTTTATTGTTATATGGTTATATTGCTCAAATCGAATAACAATAAAGCCATAAAAGAATAAAACCATTCAAAAAATTTCCTATCATTGTTGGTCAATAATTTTAATCTACCAAATACACCCGACATGTTGAAAAAAATCAGCCTACTATTAATTCTTATTACTAGCAGTCTTTCGGCATTAATAGCCCAAAATTCCGAAGTCTATTTTACCGACTTTCCTACTTTAACACCCGATGCATCTACCATCATATTTAGTCAGGAAGGCGATTTATGGAAAATGCCAGCAACAGGCGGATTAGCTAGCAAAATAACCTCGATGGAAGGCAATGAAACCTTAGCTAAAGTATCGCCTGATGGAAAATGGTTGGCGTTTACAGGAACGGTTTATGGCAATTCGGATGTATTTATTATGCCCTTAAATGGAGGGGACATTCAACAATTGACCTATCATCAAGCTGCTGATAGAGTGAGCAGTTGGTCATGGGATAATTCAACGATTTACTTTTCTTCCAATCGAGAAAATCGGGTGAGTACCTACTCGGTAACGGTAAAAGGAGGTACACCTAAAAGATTATTTTCCCATTATTTTAATAACATCCATAACCTAGTCGAACATCCACAAACAGGCGAATTATTCTTTAATGAAACTTGGGAAAGTGACAATTTTGAAAATAGAAAACGCTATAAAGGCGCTTATAATCCAGATATCAAATCTTATAATCCGAGTACGAAAGAGTATAAAACTTATACTGATTATGAGGGCAAAGACTTTCAAGTGACCATTGACGAAAATGGGAATTCTTACTTTTTATCGGATGAATTAAATGGGGAGTATAATCTCTATACTTTTCAAAATGGCGTAAAAACAGGCTTGACTAAATTTGAGCATTCTATACATCGCCCTTTTGTGAATGCCAATGGCGGAAAAGTGATTTTTCAAAAAGAATATCAATTATTTATTTATGATATAGCAAGTGGACAATCCACTAAAGTACTCGTAAACGTTGCTAAAAATAATACGTTATCCAAAACGAAGGACTATAAGGTAGCGGGAAATATTACCGCATTTAGTGTAGCGTCTGATGGCAAAAAAATGGCTTTTATTTCCAGAGGCGAATTATTTGTAAGTGATATCAAAGGTAAGTTTCCCAAGCAATTAAAAACGGCTGCGGATGGGCGAGTCTTGGAAGTAACCTGGTTAAAAGATAATAAAACCTTGATTTTTAATCAGACGGTTGGCGGTTATCAAAATTGGTTTACCATAGATGCTTCGGGCAAAATAGGCGAGAAGCAATTAACGACCGATAATCAGAATAATAGAAACTTAAGCCTCAATAGCGACCAAACTAAAGCGGCTTATTTGAGTGGTCGAAATGAAGTACGTTTAATGGATTTAGAAACCTTTGAAAGTACGCTTTTATTGGAAGATGAATTATGGGGTTTTTATAATGCCTTACCAACTTGGGCACCTGATGATAAACACTTGGCTTTTAATGTTTATCGCAATTTTGAACAAGAAATAATAGTTTATAATATAGAAAAGAAGCAAAAGACTAATTTGACGAATACTGGCGTAAGTGAAGCAGGCCCTTTTTGGTCACCTGATGGCAAATATTTATACTTTCATGCCAATCCCTTTAAGCCGTCTTATCCGTATGGCTTACGAGAACCAGATTTATTTAGATTGCCCTTAGAAAAAATGGATTCGCCTTTTAAGTCGGATAAATTTGAGGAGTTATTTAAAGAAGAAGAGAAGAAAGAGGAAGATAAATCCGATGACAAAAAAGAAGGAGAAGAGGCAGAAAAAGAGGAAGAAAAAATAATCGTCACTATTGATGCAGAACGAATTATGGAAAGAGTAGAGCGATTCGGTCCTAGTTTTGGGTCGCAATATGGCATGATAGCGATTGAAAAAGAAGACAAGCAAATGGTATTATTTTCCTCTAATCACGATGAAGGAAAATATGCCTTATACAAATGGGAAAAAGAACCTTTTGAAGAAGCAGAAACGAAAAAAATAGAAGGTACTAAAGGCGGAAATTATGCTTTTAGTTGGGCAGACGATAAATATTACGTCTTAAATCAAGGCAATATTCATGAACTGAAATTAGGGGATAATAAAGTCGAAAAAATAGACATTTCTTTAAAATTTCGACGCCAATTACAAGCCGAATTTGAGCAAATGTTTTATGAAACTTGGGCAAACTTGGAAGAGAATTTTTATGATGAAAATTTTCATGGGGAGGACTGGCAAGCAAGAAGAGAGCAGTATGCTAAATACTTACCTTATCTAAATAACCGAGGAGATTTAAGACTGTTGTTAAATGATTTATTGGGAGAATTGAACACCTCTCATTTTGGTTTCCGTTCTTCTGGAAAAGAGGAGGATACCCAATATGAGACGAGTAGCATGGCAACGGGCATCCAATTTGACCTAAATAATCCGTATCGAGTTCAACGAATTATCAGCGGTAGCCCTGCTGACCGAAAAGGAAAAGACATTCAAGCAGGAGATGAATTAGTAGCGGTTAATGGAGAAGTGGTTGACAAAACGAACAATCGAAACCATTATTTTGCTCAACCTTCTAGCGATGAAGAAATAGCTCTTACTTTTTTAAGAGCAGGAGAAAAAATAGTCGTCAAATTACACCCAATTAGCTATTTCGCGGAACGGACTTTATTATACGATGAATGGATGCAAGCACGACAAACCATAGTTGATAAAGGAAGCGATAAAAAAATAGCTTATGTCCACATGAAAAATATGGGCGGTGGAGAATTGCGTCGATTTATGAAAGAAATGGTCTCCGAAGGGCATCAACGAGATGGTTTAATTTTAGATTTACGTTATAATACAGGTGGAAATGTTCATGATGAAGTCTTACAATTTTTATCGCAAAAACCTTATTTAAATTGGAAATATAGAGAAGGCGCATTGACGCCACAACCCAATTTTACCCCTGCCGCAAAACCCATCGTTTTACTAATCAACGAACAAAGTTTAAGTGATGCGGAAATGACCGCAGCTGGGTTTAAGGAGTTAGGTTTAGGGACTATTATGGGAACAGAAACCTACCGATGGATAATTTTTACTTCTGGCAAAGGGTTGGTGGATGGTTCTTTTTATCGCTTGCCTTCTTGGGGTTGTTATACGTTGGATGGGAAGAATATTGAAAAAACGGGTGTTGCGCCTGATATTTTTGTGAAGAATACTTTTAAGGATAGAGTAGAAGGGGAAGACCCGCAATTGGCTAAGGCGATTGAGTTGGTTTTGGGGAAATTGAAATAAGTAATTAGCCTCAAATCATAATCTGAGTCGTGTCAAATCATAATATGCAGCGATAGCAAGAATAAAATGAGTGAAATTTGTTGAAAATAGTGTGCAGAGGGCATTGGACAAAGGGCATAGAATAACGAATCCTAGGCCCATAGCCCAATGCTCTCCGCCAATTTATCAATCAAAAAATCTAGTAACCATGAAAATCACTCAGTTGTTATTTTTAATCTGTTTCCTAACTACTTCCTTAACGGCTCAAAAAAATGGGAATGGGCAATTAGGAACAAAAGCTATTCAACTCGCCGACTTTTCCGAAATCCATGTTAACTTTCCTGTAACCGCAAAAATTGATTGCGGAACGACTACTGCTTTAAGCATGACCACCGACGACAATTTATTTGACCATATACGAGTAGAAGTCGAAGACGATATTTTATACATTCAACAAAAAGGTTGGGTAGAAGCGACTAAAGTGGCTTTGACCATTGGCGCACCCAATTTAAAGCGATTGCAAGCAGACGGTTATGGTCTTTACACCGTGAAAAACATTGATGCGGACGAATTTAGAGTGACCAATAATGTTGGTTTAGTTAAATTATTTGGTAAAGCGAATACTTTGAGATTTGGCATCGAAACAGGAACAATTGATGCGTTGGAATTAGTCGCCCAAGAAGTATATGCCAGTATTTGGAGTCACGGAAAAGCCAAAGTAAATGCGGTTCAATTATTGGATGGAAAAGTAGAAAATGGAGGAGAAGTCATTTACACGAATCAACCAGCAAAAAATCGCATTAAAATAAAAGGAGAAAGTGAAGTGGTGTCAGCAGACGAAGCAAAAGTAGCCACACAAAAAGTGGATTATATTGATTTTAAGTTATTCAATAATAGTGGCAAAAGAATTCAAGCCTATGTCAAAGGCCCAAAAGGTAAAAGATTTAGTTATGGTTTTCCGTTAAATCCATTGCAAAAGCGTCGAGAACATTGGCCAGTCGGTAGTAAAGTTTATAAAGTTGGTAAATTGGGCACTCGCACTTTATTGGCAACTATAGAAGCGGATAATGCAGATAATATTGTAAAATTGTTTGATTAGATTTTTTACCATGTAGTCATTTAAGTGCATTTAAGTTTTTTATCATAGCCGTCAGACTAAGAAAAATACCGCTGTTAATCAGTAACTTACGATTGGGTCGATATTTTAAGATTGTATCCATAGCCGTCAGGCTAAGAAAATTATTACTGATAGTCAACAATTTATGCAGGTGTCGATGTTTGAAGATTTTATCTTCAAACCAATATTCTTTAGGTTTTCAACCTAATTAGCTTTAAAAAACACCTAAATTAAATCGTTAACCTGACTGCTATGGATTGTATCTTAAAATCAATATTATAGTCGTTTTTAACGACTGTTCGTGACTTCGTCGCATTTTATGGTCAACTTAAATTTCTTAGTCTGACGGCTATGATTTTTTACTCTATGAACTTAAATGACTACATGGTTAAAAAAATCCGTTGGACTTAATTCATCCGTTGGTAAACTATTTAGATCTACCCAATTATAAGTTGAGACCACTCCGAAAAATGCGGTACTTTATCCGCCAATAAAACACCTACCACATAAAACAACAGCATCACTAAAGCAAAAATGTATTTTTCAGGAAAGTGGGGGAATCCATGACTTTTGACAATGGATTTATTCAGTACCCCAAAGGGCAGTCGCAGAAAGAAAAAATACAAAAAGAAATAACTGAGATATTTTAACAAAAAATGGTCGGTTAGGTCGTCTGCAATTTTACCGACAAATAATCCCATAAAAGTCCAAGCTAAAACTCCTAGGATAATAAAGACAAAAGTGCCAAAATGATTGATAACGTTAGTTTCCGTTTCGTCTACCATATCATCTGGATTGGCCTCCTCCTCATTAAATTCTTCCATACTTGAATCGCCTACTACTTTAAATACAGCACTCCAGAAATAGATGAAATAGCTGATTCCTGCGGCGATAAATAGATAGAAAAGAGCTAGAAAAAAAATCATAAACGAAAATTAATTGATTTGCTAAATTCTGAAAATTTAGCAAATTCTGCAAACTTCCACCTTTTGTAAAATAGCCTTATTATATTTGTGTTCCTAATTCGAGTTAGGAGTTGTAACTAATCCGTATTTTCGTAGAACTCGCAACTCTTAACCCACAACTCTTAACTAAATAATACCACAACATGCAAAAAGTACAAGCGTACATCAATAAAAATAAGCAGCGATTTTTAGATGAATTAATCGAAATCTTAAAAATTCCTTCTATTAGTGCCGACCCTGATTATAAGGACGATGTTTTTAAAACAGCGGATTATACGGCGGAGAAACTAAAAGCAGCAGGCGCAGAGAATGTAGAAATCTGTCAAACTGCAGGTTATCCGATTGTTTATGGAGATAAACTCATTGACCCTGCTTTGCCAACTGTTTTAGTTTACGGGCATTATGATGTGCAACCACCAGACCCTTTAGAATTGTGGACAACTGGGCCATTTGAACCAGTTATTAAGCCGACGAAAGTACATCCAGATGGCGCCATTTTTGCCAGAGGTTCTGCGGACGATAAGGGGCAATTTTATATGCATGTCAAAGCCTTCGAAGCCATGATTGCCGAAGACGCTTTGCCTTGTAATGTAAAGTTTATGATAGAAGGAGAAGAAGAAGTAGGCTCCGATAATCTAGGGGTATTTTGCCAGGCGAATAAAGAAAAATTGGCTTGTGATATGGTGATGATTTCAGATACGTCCATTATTGCCAATGATTGTCCATCTATTTCTGTGGGTTTAAGAGGGTTGAGTTATTTAGAAGTAGAAGTAACGGGACCAAATAGAGATTTACACTCAGGAGTTTATGGAGGTGCAGTAGCCAATCCAATCAATATTTTGTGTAAAATGATTGCGTCGATGCACGATGAAAACAATCACATCACCATTCCAGAATTTTACGATGATGTAGCAGAAGTGACTAAGGCAGAACGAAAAGCGATGAACGAAGCGCCTTTTGACATCCATGCGTATAAAGACGATTTAGATATTTTCCAAGTACGAGGCGAAAAAGGTTATACCACTTTAGAAAGAACGTCCATCCGTCCAACGTTGGATGTGAATGGTATTTGGGGGGGGTATATTGGCGAAGGCGCAAAAACAGTTTTACCATCAAAAGCTTTTGCTAAAATCAGTATGCGTTTAGTACCGAATCAAAGTTCGGATAAAATAACGGAAATTTTTACCAAGCATTTTAAGAAAATTGCCCCTAAATCTGTCAAAGTACAAGTTCGTCCACATCATGGCGGCGAACCAGCCGTTACGCCAACGGATACGGTAGAATATAAAGCAGCAGCCAAGGCAATGAAAACTACTTTTGGCAAAGAACCGATTCCACAAAGAGGTGGTGGAAGTATTCCAATTGTGGCTTTATTTGAGGAAGTATTGGGCGTAAAATCTGTCTTGATGGGATTTGGCTTGGATTCTGATGGCTTGCATTCGCCAAACGAGCATTATGGCTTGTTTAATTACTATAAAGGGATTGAGACGATTCCTTACTTTTTTCAGTATTATGCGGAGATGAAGCAATAGGAGAAGCGAGAGGTCAGAAGTCAGACCATTTCATTGTCAGACTGTAAAAGGGCAGATTGATTTATTTTTAATCTGACTTCTGACAATAAATTTTAATTTATGGTCTGACTTCTGACCTCTTGAAAGTTTTTGATAAGTACTATAAAGCACTTTTATCTTCTTGAGAGATAGAAACAATCAGCAAAATGAAAAAGAAAGTGGAAGATAAAGCGGAGATAAAATCAAAACTTCATCCTAGAAACAAGCACCGACAACGCTATGATTTCAAGCAATTAATAGCCACGCTTCCGGAATTAGCCCCTTTTGTTGCGCCTAATAAATATGGGGACGAATCCATTGATTTTTTTAATCCAGCAGCCGTAAAAATGCTCAATAAAGCTTTATTGCTGCATTATTATGACTTGGAGTATTGGGATATTCCACCGAATTATCTTTGTCCACCCATTCCAGGTCGAGCGGATTATATACATCACATAGCCGATTTGTTGGGCAGTTCTAACGGCGGGCAAATTCCTACAGGCAAGACCATCAACTGTTTAGATATTGGCGTTGGGGCAAATTGTGTCTATCCAATCATTGGGCATCATGAATATGGTTGGTCTTTTAGAGGAACAGATATTGATCGGACGGCTATTCAAGCAGCGAATAAAATCATTGAAAATAATGGGACGTTAAATCAAGTAATCAAATTCAAATATCAAATCAATCCAACGGATATTTTTTATGGTATTTTGGATAAAAAAGAGCATTTTGACCTAACGATTTGTAATCCTCCTTTTCATACGTCTGCTTTGGAAGCGCAGTCAAGTGCTATCCGAAAAGTCAAAAATCTAACTGGTAAAAAGAGTGAAACGGTCACCTCCAGTTTTGGTGGTCAACCTAGGGAGTTGTGGTGTCCAGGAGGAGAGAAGCAGTTTATTAAGAGGATGATTCAGGAGAGTAAGAAGTTTGCCCCGAATTGTCTCTGGTTTTCTACTTTGGTTTCTAAAGAAGCTACATTGATTGGCGTCAAAAGAGCCTTGAAAAAAGCCGTTGCTACGGAAGTGAAGATTATTGAAATGGGACAAGGGCAGAAAAAAAGCCGAATTGTTGCTTGGTCTTTTTTAAAGGAGAAGCGCCGAGACCAATGGGTTGCTAAGAGGTGGAAAATGGAGGAGAATAAGTAGGTATTCATTTTTTGTAATTTTAAATTTTCAATTTCCTTTTTGATGATATTATCCACCCTAAGATTAAGAAACTACCCAGAAGACGAAGCCGATATTTTTCCATGGAATCTTCCCCTCATCAAAAACTTAGAAACCCTACAATTTGAAAAAAACATCAGCTTTTTTGTGGGCGAAAATGGGAGCGGGAAATCCACGATTTTAGAAGCCATTGCCGCCTATACAGAAGTACCATTGGCAGGCAGTTTTCGATTAGCAGACGATGATTCACTCGCTGCATCCAATCGCCTAGCAGATTATTTAAGTCTACGATTTTCCGAGAAAACACGCCATGGCTTTTTTGTAAGAGCAGAAGATTTTATAGGTTTTTCTAGAAGTATCAAACGACAGATTCTAGAATTAGACAAAGAAATTGCAGACGTGAAAGCTACTTTTACAGGTGGAGATATAACGTTGACTTTAGGTACGTTGGAAGGCGAACGAAATAGTTTTATTCAACGCTATTCCAAGGACTTAGAAGCGATGTCGCATGGCGAAGGGTTTATGAAGTTTTTTACTGCTCGAATTACAGGCAAAGGCTTGTATTTAATTGATGAACCAGAAGCAGCACTTTCACCAGCTCGACAGTTGAGTTTGCTCTCTTTGATACTAGAAAAAGTGAAAAAGACGGGCGCTCATTTTATTATTGCCACCCATTCACCTATCATTATGGCGGCGCCTGATTCTGAGGTATTCTATTTTCAAGAGGGGCAAATTTCTAAAGTAGATTATCGAGAAACAGAACATTATTTATTGACCAAAGCAATATTGGATAGTCCCGAATTGGTAATGAAAGAATTGTAAATGAAGTCCTGATTTGCTAAATCTAGCAGATCTAGTAAATCTTAATTTCGACCTTGAATAAACCCGTTGACAAAATAGCAATGTAGTTAATCAGTCAATATTTTTTTCAATGCTTCCACAACGCCTGCCTCCTGCGGATGCGCACTAGTTGCCACCATTTCCCAAGTCGTAAATTCCCCACCATAAACTTTCATTTTTGCGTTTTTATCCGCACCAGCCTTCAATAAAAATTGTGCAATTTCGGGTAAGTTATAAGGCGTTTGTTGCCGCCACATTTCTACGCCATTGCTCCCTACGTAATGCAATAAAGTTGCTTGATGACCATACGTAGAACGCAAGTGAACTAATTCTGGTTGTTGTATGATTTGTTTTTTTAAACCTACCAAATCTCCTGCTAAAAGGGTGTTAACGGCCTTTTCAAAAGCTAAATTAAAAGTAATATTTCCTTGTTGTACTACCATTTCCCAATTATCAAACCCACAATCTTTGGCAATTGACAAACGAGCATCTGCTAAAGTGAAATTAGCGTTAAAAATAAAGTCTAATTCTTTACTAATAAAATCAGGATGCCAGTTATTGATTTGTCCTTTACAAACAGGGCTTCGAGCGGTCCATGCGGCAAATAGATTGTTTGCGAAAGCAGTTAATTGTGTTAAAACGGTGGTGTTTTTATCAACCTGTTCAATGGCAGTTTTATGTAGATTGTAGACTTTTTGGACATTGGGATGAATGTATAATTTAGGACTCATATTTAAATTATTGGTGACCAGTTTTTGGAGAAGAAAAGATATAGCAAATTTTCAAAATTTGGCATATCTAACTACTTGCTAAATCGTTATTTATTCTAACTCATCAAACATCGCCTTCACTTGCGAATCCCCAAACCCATAAATTCCTGCGTCTTTAGTAAATTGTTGAAAAATCAATCCAAAATCATCAGTTTGCAATTGTGCTTGAATTGCCATCAATTGACGTTGAGGCCTCCCTAATGCTCCATCAACTGGAAAACGGTCAATATGTGCTTGTATGACTTCTTGCAAAAGCGGGAAATTAGTTGTTTTAGTATTGGCTAAAGTTTGTAATTGAGCAAAATTATTTTGCTGAAAAGCTTCCCAACAAGCCAGCATTAATTGGAATTCACTTGCTTTCATCGCTTGTCGATTTTCGTAGGCAGTCACCAATTCTTCTTCGGACATTTCCCCAAATTCGTTCCAATTATCTCGTTGTGCTTTTACCAAATAAATATTATCTCGATGCCCAATAATATCCATTAGATAGACAATAAAGCATAAGTTCATTTGACAAAAAAGGTCATCACCAAACCACAAATTTACGACCTCATTCGGTGCTAGCATTAATATTTTTTGGAATTCTGGTAAAATGTAATCATTATACCGTCTTGTTTTACCATACCTTTTTTCAATAAAATTGGCTCTATTATCCCAAAATTCCATCAGGGCATCGCCTTGAATCGTACCATCAATCAAACATTCTCTACAGATGATAAAATGGCCCTCAATTTTGTCGATGGGAAACTGTGCTTTTAAAGCGTCGCCGTTTAGGATGTGGTGTTGCATTGCTATTTAAACGATTAAATGTTTTGTCTAAAATATAAAACACAAAAAAATTAAATTGATTGATTATTTTTTAAAATTCCTTGCTATAATTGCTCAAAGCTAGTTGCTTTTCGGCTAATGTTCCTAATTGTTTGATCCCTTCTTCAATTTCTTCTGTAAAAGGTTCTGCAAAACTCAATCGAATATAGTTTTTATAATTGGATTCAACCGAAAAAATTTGCCCTGGTGCAATCCCAATTTGTTGATCTTTGGCGGCTTTAAATAGCTCATAGCTATCAAATTCCTTTGGGAATTCTATCCAAAAATTAAAGCCACCTTCGGGAACGCTGAAATAAATACCCACAGGAAAATATTGTAGAATACATTGGCTATACCGCAGGGCTTGGGTGTGTAGTGCCGTGCGCAATTTTCGAAGATGGAAATCATATCGCCCTTTTTGGAAAAAATTTAATAAAGCGGCTTGGGGTAAAGAACTCGTTGATAAAGACAGAATCCGTTTTTGATGGGCAAATTGTTCTAAAAAACGCCCTGGTTGACAATAACCGATTCGATAACCGGGCGCAATGGTTTTGGATAAAGAAGAGCAATACAAAACCCAACCTTCGGTATCATAAAATTTACAAGTACTCGGTCTATTTTTACCAAAGTATAACTCCCCATAAATATCATCTTCTATAATAGGAATTTGTTTAGCCGTCATTAATTCGACCAATTCTTTTTTCTGAATATCTGGTATACAAACACCCGTAGGATTATGAAAATTAGTCACAAAAAGTCCTGCTTTAATAGGAAATTGTTCAATCGCTTTTTTCAAAAAAGGAATATCCAGACCAGTTGAAGTAACAGGAATAGAAACCGCTTTTAAACCTAATATTTCCACCGCTTGATGAATACTAAAATAAGTCAATTCATCAATGGCAATTACATCACTTGGTTGCGTTAAAATCATCAAACTAATATTCAAGGCTTCCATACAACCAGCGGTAATAACCAAATCTTCTGCTCGAAAATTACCTCCCCAATTTAGTAACTGTTGCGCAATGACTCGGCGCAATTCTGGATTGCCTTGTGGATGTGTATATTTTAATAAAAAATTCTTTTCTGTCCGAACGGCTTCCCCGATAGATTTATTCAACCGAGCTATAGGCAATAATTTAGGAGAAGGTACAGCAGACGATAATTTCAAAATACTTTCAGAATTGCGCAATTCTTCTAATTCTTTGATAATTTCACTCGTATCAATCGCTTTTGCATTGGGTTGAGTGGCCGAAACAACCGCAGGTGCCACTCTTTCTGCATGTCGAAACCGTACATAATAACCTGATTTTGGACGTGCTTCTATCAAACCTTTTGCCTCTAATTGGTAATACGCTTTAAAAATAGTACTAGGGCTGACATGCTGTTGTTTGCTTAATAAACGAACAGACGGTAATTTTTCACCAACTTTCAGAATATCATTTAAAATACTGTCCTCTAGTTGGTTAGCAATTTGGTCGTAACGGAATTTTTTATTCTCTGTTATCATATTTTAAGTTATAAATGCTAGTTGAATTAGTGTTTATCAGATGAGCATGTTTTAACTATTTGAAATCTGATATGCTTAAAATAGTTAAAACTGAATCTGTTTCTTTTTTACAAACATATCTACTTTTGTGGTCAAATGAAAGTTTATTTCTAAATTTTAAAAATAAAAAATCATGAAAACTATTGGCTTAATTGGCGGCATGAGTTGGGAATCTTCCAAATTATATTACGAACTAATCAACCAAAAAGTAAAGGCAGAATTGGGTGGTTTTCATTCGTGTAAAAGCATTTTATATACGGTAGATTTCGACCAAATTCATCACTTACAAGGCGTAGGCGATTGGGCAACGTTGGACAAAATCATGGTCAATGCTGCTCAAAATTTAGAAAAAGCAGGGGCGAATATTATTTTGATTTGTGCCAATACCATGCACCTTTGTAGTGAAGCCATTACCGATAATGTAGAGATTCCGTTATTACATATTGCGGAAGCTACAGGGCAAGCGATTGTCGCAAAAGGTTTATCAAAGGTAGCGTTGTTAGGTACTAAATATGTGATGGAAAAAGATTTTTATAAAGACCTTTTAACCAACAAATTTGGGATAGAAGTTTTAATTCCAACGGCAGAAGAAAGAGATTTTATCCATGAAATTATTTATGGCGAATTGGTACAAGGAGTACTAAAGGATGATTCTAGAGAAGGGTATAAAAAAGTTATTCAAAATTTAGCAGCACAGGGCGCAGAAGGGGCTATTTTAGGCTGTACAGAGATTCCTTTATTAATCAAACCTGACGATGTAACTATTCCTACTTTTAATACCACCAAAATCCATGCAGAGCAAGCAGTCGCATGGGCATTGGCGGAAGAAATGGTCAGTTAAGTAAGATTTAATGTTGCCGTGTTGCGATGTTGCCATGTTGTCGATAAAATAAGGCAACATCACAACAACCCGCCAAAAACTTATAAATTATACCTCCAATGGATTATCAATTTGCGACCTTTCAACCAAGAAAAACGACTTTCGTAAAAATAGTAACCCACGGAGGTTGGCGAATAAAATTATATGCAATTAACGAAAAGGAGGAATTCGATATAGCTATTTTAGAAAAAGTACTAAGCCAATTACCGACTCCAGCATTGACTCAAAATCGGTATGGCGTTGGTTTTTTAATTATTCATCAAGGGGTCGTTGCCAACTGGTTTTTATTGAATTGGTGGGGCTATGAAGATATTATTCATCAAAAGTTGTTTAGTTCGCCAGTTGATGATTTTGCGGCGATAAAAAACGCGGAAGATAAAACCATCATGGCTTGTATTCACGAATTAGTCATTCATCATTTTGAAGTGGAAGCATGGAAAAAATGGGTTTTGTTAGCTGAAAAGCCAGATTTTGAAGCATATTTGAAAACGATTTTATAAGAATAGAATAATAAATTTTAGACAGCCCAAGGTCGAAAAGACGCTTGGAGGTCTGCAAATAAAATACGGGAGTTTTATTTAATTTCGACTATCCTGTTAATCTTGAAAAATCCTGTTATCCTGTAGCTATGACAATCACACTTTACCAAATAGACGCATTCACTCAAAAAGTATTCGGCGGAAACCCCGCAGCAGTTTGCCCATTAGACAAGTGGATTTCCGAAGACTTAATGCAAAGTATCGCCATAGAAAACAATCTAGCAGAAACTGCCTTTTTTGTTAAAAGAGGAGATGTTTATGAAATCCGTTGGTTTATGCCAAGCGGAGAAATCAATCTTTGTGGGCATGCTACTTTAGCTTCAGCTTATGTTATTTTTAATGAATTGAATCACCCGACTGACGACATAAGTTTTTCATGCCTAAGTGGAGAATTAGGGGCAAAGCGTTCTGAAAATGGACAAATTACCCTTAATTTTCCCGTTTGGCATCCCAAAAGAATTGCCGTACCACCAGAAATTTTTGAGGCCTTTAATCATGAACCAATTGCCGCTTATGCCAGCCGAGATTTAATGTTAATTTTTGAGAATGAGCAGCAGATTCTGGAATTGCAGCCCAATTTACCAATGGTCAAACATTTGCCTTACTTGGGACTTAATTGCACCGCAAAAGGAACTGAAGTAGATTTTGTATCTAGAGTTTTTGATGCAAATGACCCTATTTCAGAAGACCCAGTAACAGGCTCTGCTCATTGCGGATTTGTGCCTTTTTGGGCAGGGCAATTGGGTAAAACAAGGTTACACGCCAGACAATTATCTGCTAGAAGAGGCGAGTTATTTTGTGAATTGAAAGGCGACAGAGTTTTTATTAGCGGTTATGCGGTGGGGTATATGAAAGGAGAAATTGACGTATGATTTTGTCCAGTAACTTCCCGTTACTGGACAAATTTCAGCATAAAACTATAATCAAAAAAATCATCTAAAACTTTTGAACTGCTCCGAAAGATTAGTGAGCTGGAGGAGCAGCTTTTAGAACACGAGCTAACAAAATGATAAAAATCCGTTGTTCTTAGATTTTTTTCAACAACGGATTTAATAAACAACGGATTTAAGATAGGTCGATAAAATGAATTATAGTACATTTAGTGAATCATCTAATTTAATATTTAAACTATGCTAATCGACATTTTAAAAAAACTTTTTAAAAGAGATTTAACCAAATTGAAAAACGAGCTAGTGGCTTATCAAGATGAAGCTAATATTTGGAAAGTAGATAAAAATATCATCAATTGTGGAGGTAACCTCTGTTTGCATTTAGTGGGTAATCTCAATCATTTTATTGGAACGACTCTAGGAAAAACAGACTATGTTCGCCAAAGAGATTTAGAATTTTCTTTAAAAAATGTACCTAGAGCAACCCTTATTCAGCAAGTAGAAGAGACAATAGAAATGGTGGAAAAAATATTAAACCAATTAACAGCGGCTGATTTAACTAAAGACTATCCAATTATTGAATTCAAAGAAAAGATGTCAACAGGTTTTTTTCTAGTTCATTTGACCACTCATTTGACTTACCATTTAGGGCAGGTGAATTATCATCGACGATTATTAGATAACGCTATAAAATAACGTAACATAACTCTGTAAGTTGTGAATAGAAAAGCACATTAAAATCAAAAACGAATGACTAAAAAGACGAAGTTACAAGATAAAATGTTTGCAGAAATGCAAGATAAAACCCTATTCAAAAAGGCAGAAAATTATGCTTTCGATTATTTAAATAAAGTTTTTGATAGGCATATATTTCCAACAGAGGAAGCCCTAAAAGACTTATCAAAATTTGAAGAACCAATGCCTGAAAAAACAGGAGACGGAGAGCAAATTATTGACCTTTTACACCAATATGGTTCTCCTGCGGTTGTGCCTTATATTGGTGGCAGATACTTTGGATTTGTCAATGGCAGTATGATTCCAGCGAGTTTAGCGGCTAAAAATTTAACCATTTATTGGGACCAAAATGCCGCCATGCAAGTAATGTCCCCCATTATAGGAAAATTAGAAATAATCGTACAAAATTGGTTGGTTGATTTATTTGGGTTACCCAAAAATACGGTAGCAGGCTTTGTGAGTGGTACTTCCATGGCAAATTTGAGTGCCTTAGTAGCGGCACGATACCGAATTTTAAAAAATAAAGGTTGGGATGTGACCGAACAAGGTCTATTTGGTGCGCCAAAAATTAGAGTGGTCACCCATAAACATATTCATTCTAGTATTCTAAAAGCGATTTCTTTAGCAGGTTTTGGCAAAGGAAATATAGAAGTGGTGGATTGTGATACACAAGGTCGGATTATTCCATCCGCCATGCCAGAAATAGATAATAATACCATTTTGATATTACAAGCTGGTAATGTCAGTAGTGGTGCTTTTGATGATTTTGCGACTATTTGTAAAAAGGCAAAAGAAAAAGGGGCTTGGATACATATTGACGGCGCTTTTGGTTTATGGGCGGGAGCAACTAAACGATTGAAGCATTTAACGAAAGAGTTTGAATATGCGAACTCTTATGCGGTAGATGGACATAAAACCTTGAATACACCTTATGATTCAGGTATTATTTTGTGCCAAGATGAAGAAGCTTTGGTTTCTGCTTTGCATACGAGTGCTAGTTATCTTATTTCTACCGAAGCAAGGGAAGGCATGTATTACACACCCGAAATGTCCAAGCGAGCGAGAGTAGTGGAGTTATGGGCAGCACTTAAATACTTGGGCAAAGAGGGCGTTGATGAAATGGTTTATGGAATGCACGAAAGAGCCAAACAATTTGCAACTGCTTTTGAAAAAATGGATGGTTTTACAGTTATAAATGAAGTCGTTTTTAATCAAATAATTATCCAATGTGAAACCGACGAAATGACAACTGCGGTGATGCATAAAGTGCAAGAATTAAGAGATTGTTGGGCCGGAGGTGCAATTTGGGAAGGACGACAAGTGATTCGGATTAGTGTTTGTTCTTGGGCAACGACGGAGGCAGATATTGAGCGTTCCGCTGCTTCTTTTGAGGAGGCTTACGAATTAGTTCAAGAAGCAATGGCTACTGTTTGATTAGATAAATTCAAATAGAAAAAAAGACTCAAATAATAGTTGAAATGGTGTACGAAATCCAACAAGGTGATTATTTAATTAGCATTGATAAACGAAAATTAAACATCGAGGTAATTCATGGCTACCTTAAAAATGCTTATTGGTGCAAGAATAAGCCTAGAAGTCTAGTTGAAAAATCTATTAAAGGCTCCATTTGTTTTGGGGTTTACCATTATAAAAAGCAAGTAGGGTTTGCCAGAGTCATTACCGATTCAACAACCTTTGGCTATTTGGCAGATGTGTTTATCGTCCCTGAATATCAAGGAAAAGGGTTAGGAAAGTTGTTAATAAAAACGATTATAGAATGCCCAGATTTTCAAGGCTTCAGAAGTTGGTCTTTGGCGACAAAAGATGCACATGGGTTGTATGCGAAGTTTGGATTTAAGGAAATGGACAATCCAAAAATTTGGATGCGGAAGGTTAATTTTAGTGAATATTGATTTTATTGTTTTTGGTATAGCATCAGTTGCCCATCAAAAGGGCGCTCATCAAAAAACATAAATTCACTACAAAAAATATCCATATTTAGCGCATAATGATTGGGTTCGGTTTTGAATCTATAGGTTGCTTTTTCTTCTAACGTATTGGTTATTTGTTCCAATCGCCAATCAAATGCCAATAAAGTATCGCCATCAAAATCATCTCTAAAAGCTAAGATTCCGCTAGTTTCGGTTAATTTTAGAATGGCTTCGGGGGGATTATGTGGTCCACAGAAACCACAGCCGTAACCGACTAATTTCCAATCGCCTACTAAATTAGCGGCTATTTCTGATGCTTCTGGGAGGATATTATCTCGGCAGTTGTCCAACGCAGCAAAAGTTGCTTCTTGCGATAAGATACAATCAGTTGTAGTGGTTTCTTTATTACATTGACAAAAGAGTAAACCTAGCAACAAAAAAATAAAAGTTTTAATAGTCATTGGAAGTAATTTAATGGATTACTATCTTATTAGACTTGCTTTATGTGGGAAATGGTTGGGTGCTAAAGTAAATTTCAGTCTTCATAATGCTTGTTCGCTCGCCGCAATTTATTCCAAATTCTATCTTTCAAAGCCTGTGGTTGTAAGACAATCATGGCATCTCCAAATCCTAGAATCTCTCGTTCTAATTCATAATTAATTTGCACTTTAATAGAAATGATGATGCCTTTCTGTTGTCGCTCAATCAATTCTTGACTTGGATGCAAAGGTTTGGTCAAGACATAAGGCGCATTGCTATGATAAACAAATAGGTGAATAACCTGAGGGCTTAAAGTTTCACTAACGGTCACACCAATGACATCTTGATAATAATTACTTAAATCATAATTCGCATTTTCTCTAAAGGGAATATTAGCAGTTCCAATGGCTTTCATTCTATCCAATGCCAAGGTCATCATTCTTGGCGCACCTCGTTTGATACCTAATAAAAACCAGCGATTGCGGTATTCTTTTAATAGATAGGGAAAGAAGATGATTTCACCAGGTTGCCGAGCCTTAAAGGATTGATAAGTAATGGCTAAAGTTTGCTTTTTTTGAACCGCCTGATAAATGGTATCCAAATATTCCAAACCTTGCAAACCTTCATTTTTTTCGAAATCAATAATTCGTTCTTGTTTATTTTTGGAGGTATAAACCTTGTCCTCTAATTTCTGCACCATTCCACTCAATTCCTGAAAATGCGAAAAGCCTTTGAATTGCTTTAATATTTCTACGACTTCCGTCAGTCGATTTAAGTCTTGGTCGGTCAATGGAATATTAGTTATACTATATTCTGGGTCTTCGTAAGTATAATATTTTTTATCCACGACAATAATGGGCGCATTATAGCCCAATTTATCTGAGCGCATGAGTTGAATATCGGCTTGGACGGTTCTTTTACTCACGCCTTTGTCGATGCCTTCGTATTCGTAAAGGGTATCAGAACAAGCATTAATGAGGTCGTCTAAAGTCCATTTTCGGAAGCGATTGCGGAGGCAGTTATCGATGGTTCGGAAACGGATTAAAGCATTTTTATTCATTGGTTGATTTATTAATTCGTAATCCAAATAAATTACAAGCTCAATTTATTTAACTGATTCTTGTCTTAACCAGTCAAATGAACCTGCCCTTTTCATCTAGTCGGGTTTGACGGTTGCTTATAATTCGTCAATCTTCAAATGGAAAATAGTTTTCCGAAAATAATTACAAGTTTTAATGAATTTTTATTTTGAATTTAAAATATTGATAATCAATGTTTTATGATTTTAATAAGCGGTTTATTAGAAAATGTTTTCATAAATAAACAAAAAAATATTTCACTACGCAAATATACTGCGTACTACCTTCCCAACTTTGTATCATCAAACAACAAAAAAGAAATCTACTTTAATAAAAAAGATTTTTTTTTACCCGTTTGGAACTTTATTCAACAAATTAGAATTATTACTCCTCGGAAAGACAAGGCATTGAAAATAATTTAGCCAAATGAAAATCTTGTTTTTCCGAAGCCAAATACCATTATCATGAAATTCAATTTATTAAAAAGAAAGACGAAACAAATTACTAACTATCAGGGAGCGAAAGCTTGGACATTAACACCTGAATTAGCATTGTACACAGCAGTTGTGACCGCTAGTTTGACCAATAAATTTTATGAAAAAGAAGGGGCTCGATTGGCAAGAATCAAGCAGTTGATTGAAAAATGCGATCCTATTTTTGTAGCTAAATTAGCCGTTTATACCAGAGAAAAAATGTATTTACGGTCGATTCCAATTGTCTTGGTTGCAGAGTTAGCAAAGCTTCATAGCGGAGATAGTTTGGTGAAAAATACGGTGGCAAGAGTCGTCAAAAGAGCCGACGAAATCATGGAGTTATTGGCTTATTACCAATTTGCAAATGATAGAAAAGCTACCAAAAAGTTGAACAAATTATCAAAGCAAATCCAAAAAGGATTAGGCGAGGCGTTCAATAATTTTGATGAATATCAGTTTGCTAAATATAACCGAGCAGGAGCAGTAACTTTAAAAGATGCCTTGTTTTTGGTCCACCCAAAAGCGAAGGATAATGTGCAACAAGCGATTTTTGATAAAATTGTCAAAGATACCTTGACCACACCTTATACTTGGGAAGTGGAGTTATCCAAATTAGGGCAAGGAAAGTATCCTTCTGCTGTGGCTAAAGCTAACGCAGTAACTGCCAAATGGGAAGAATTGATTGATAGCGGAAGATTGGGGTATATGGCATTGATGCGAAACTTGCGGAACATTTTGCAAGCAGATGTAAGTGCTGCTCACATCAAAAAAGTAGCGCAATTTTTAGGCGATGCAGAAAAAGTGAGCCGTGCTAAACAACTGCCTTTTAGGTTTTTAGCCGCTTATAGAGAATTAGAAAAAGTGCAATTGCCTTATGTGAATTATTTATTGACCGCCTTAGAAAAAGCGGTGAAGGCAAGTGCTAAAAATATCAAAGGATTTGGTTTAAAGACGAAGGTTGTTTTAGCCTCGGATGTATCAGGTTCTATGTATTCTCCAATTTCTCCAAAGAGCAAAATTCAATGCTATGACATCGGATTACTATTGAGTATGTTGATGAGAAATCGTTCTAAAAATGTCTTTACTGGAATTTTTGGCAACACTTGGGAAATGATGAATTTACCAGCGGATAATATCCTAGCCAACACGATGAAATTGCGAAAGATGGAAGGCAGAGTTGGTTATTCGACGAATGGCTATAAAGTGATTAACGACTTAATTAAGCGAAAATTGAAAGTTGATAAAGTCTTAATTTTTACCGATTTGCAATTATGGGATAGTCGAAATGACGGAAATAGTTTGCAACGTTCATGGGCACAATATACCCAAAAGTATGCGCCGAATGCCAAAATCTATTTATTCGATTTGCAAGGGTATGGACAATCTCCTTTGCGGATTCCATCTAAAAATGTTCACTTAATTGCTGGATGGTCGGATAAGGTTTTTGAGGTGCTTGATGCTATTGAAAATGGAGGGGATGCTATTGCAGAGATTAAGACCATAATTTTGTAAATTCAATGAATTAATTAATATCATCACCAATGGAAAAATTAAAAAATTTTATCTGGAATAGAAGCCCGCAAGACGCATATAGAAACCCTTATGAATATAAAGCTCAAGAACAATTCGTAAGGGAAGCTTTTAAAGTTTTAGATGCAATTAAAATACAATTTGAAAAATTTAATAGAATTTTTACAAGGGATGATGTGTCATTGGAAAAAGCAATTTGGATGTTACAACTGGATGCCACAGACTCATTAATCGGATGTCTTGAATTGTTAGTAACAAAAAAACATAAAGTTGCAGGTAGGCTAATAAGGGATACCGTCGAAGTACTAGATCTATCAGCATATTTCTCTATTGAAAATGAAAAGAGTAAGAATTCTTTGAAAAAATGGTATAGAAATGAAGTTATTCCGAATAGAGAATATAGAGATTTTGTGAAAACGAATATTAGTTTGGAAAAAGCTGAAGAATTAAAACTTGTTTATTCACAGTTATCCAAATTTAATCATAGGACTTATAAATCATTGGCTTATGGTTATATTTTAGGAAAGGATAATAAACTTGTTTATGACGGATTTTCAAATTCTAATAGCTTGATTTACCCAGGTGTTATTTCAATGTATTATTCTTTGTTGGCAAACATGATTCAACTTTTAGCTTATGAAGCTATCGAAAGAAAATTATTGAAAAAAGAGGTTGTAGAAAATATTTGGGAGGAGTCTATAGAAGAAGAACCAATCAACAGAAAATATATTACACCTGAAGAGGTATTTAAAAATTTTATAAGTAAAAAAACTTCTAATGATAAAGTGAAAAATAGCTATTAGCTTTTGCCTATTGGCTTTTGAAAATTAAAATTGAAAAAGAGGTGTCGTCTAAAAGTCTTACTTCGCTACAAATCGGAACAAATCAGACTTTTAAAATCATTACCCTCTTTCTACCGCTCCTGTGGACAAACTGGTTAAGTCGTTGCCCTTTCACGGCAAAGATTGCGGGTTCGAGCCCCGTCGGGAGTACCAATGAAATAAATAGGCGTGCCGTAGAAAAGCGTTACTTCGTAACTATAACGGTCCTAAGGTAGCGAAATTCGGGCGACCGAACCAGCGAAGTTGGGTTGAAAACCAACAGGATGAAAGTGCAGCTGAAATAGTGCTGTATGCAAGTCTCTCTGAGGTGTCGAATTATCGGTTCCCTGTCCCGATGAACAATCGGGATAAGAACGGCGGCTTGAAAAAGCCATCTCGCTTTTCGTTTTTTGCCGCCTATTTTTTAAAAAATAAGGAAAGTGTCGTAGAACAACGTTACTTCGACTATCACTCGGGAAGTTGCAGGTTCGAATCCTGCCATTGCTAAATATAGGAATGTAGTTCAATTGGATAGAACACCTTGTACGTTATTCGATTTTTACCTTTTCTTTTTTCAGCATATAAAGAAAGTCAATAGTGCCGTAGAGCAATGTTACTTCGATTCAATTGGTTATTATAGGTTCGAATCCTATTCGTTTATAGCACATTGTTCGTTTTTGCCTATTGAATTTTGAAAATTTTAAATTGAAGATTAAACACGAGTGCCGTAGAATATAGCGTTACTTCGATTCCAGATCCGTAGGTCGTGGGTTCAAATCCCACCATCGCTGCTAGGTAACACGACTCTCCGAGTCGTAACTACTATTTCAAAACAGCGATGTAGCTCAGCGGTTAGAGCAACGTAACAGTCGCTTTTCGAATGTTGCCTCCTGTTTTTCTCTTTTAACTTCAATGGGAAGGGGAACTGTTTCAAATATTATAGAAAATAGTAAACACAATTTTTTTTACCATTTAGCCACATAAGTTCACATAGGATTTTACTAAGTGTACAAGGGAATTGCCCCTACAAAATTTCGGTTAATTTGAGAAATGCCATTTTTATAAGAAAACCCTTCTAAGTGTACTAAATGACTAAGTGGTTAAAAAACGTTTTTCTATTTTTAAAATATTTTTGATACAGTTCTTATTGGTTCGATTCCGAGAAAGAGAACAAGTACTTTGCACAAAAAAGACAATAACTTGGTAAAGATAGACCAGATGAGGGTTTTTGTATAGCCCCATAGTGTTCGCCCAGTTGGGTAGAATATGCTGCTACTTGATTGAGTATTGTAACCAAAATTTGTGTGTCGGAGGTTCGATTCCTCCTTCTGGTCGTTTTCCAGAATAGCTCAGTTGGCAGAGCAACAAATTTTAATACGATTTCTGTTTCTGGCGGCGGTCAAATTGTGGAACAGTTGAAGACTATTTTTACTAGAAATTAAACGAATGTTTAAAACGAATTAAATAAGGTTAATCAAAGTATCAACACGATATTTTGCATTTTGAGTACGGAAGGTGAATGATTCACCTCCCGTATTTTTGGTTTTGGCAAGACTGTTCTTCAACGGTCTTTAAAATAAGATAACCATTTTTAATAGCGTGATTGTAGGCGCTTTATGAGTTTTAGATTTTGTATTTGAATTTTCTTAATTGGTTACATCGCCTGATTAAAAGCATTTAAAAAATGACTCTCTTTGAAAGTATGGGTACAATTTATAGCATTAAGTGATAATCGCTGATGTGCCATTTTATTTTGGGCTAAATTTTGAATCGTATCCGTAATTTTAGTCAAATGATTTAAGTTAAAAGAAAAGCCATTAAAACCATGTTGGACAATTTCTGTAGGGCCTCCAACTGCTGGTGCAATAACAGGAATACCGTAAGTCATCGCTTCTAATAACGTCATTCCAAACGTTTCCACCCAGTAATTGGGGTCAGATAAATTTAGGACTAGATGGGCTCTTTCGTAAAACCAATGCACATCATTTTGTCTAGGAAAAAGGACTAAATTTGGCGGTAAATCTGGTAAATTAAAATACTGATTAATCTCCTCGCCAGTAGCATTCAACACTAATTCAAAACGATAGTTGGGTAATCTTTTGGCAATTTCCACAAATTGGTCGATGCCTTTATATTTTTTTAGAGAGCATAACATTAAGACCGTAAAAGGATGTGTTTTCTTTAAATCTTGTGCTATAAATCGATTAGCTTTTGCCACAAATTCTGTGGAGAGGGCATTATAAATCACTTTACCTTTTGTCCATTGAATGCGCTCTGTGTCCATTAAATACTTGGAAACATAGATGGCTTGATTCGCCGTAATACTGGCAATAAATTTTAAAAACCATTTGAATAGTAAGGGGCGAATAGAGGTTTCGTGGACATGATAGACCACCTTTTTTCCAATCAACCTTCCTGCTAAAGCGGCTCCAAAAGGCAATAATGTGTTTACATAAATAACGACCTCTTCTTTTCTGAACTTTAAAATACAACAGAAAACTAGCCATTGATTATAAAATAAAGCAAGTAAGCGTAGGAGTTTATTAGATTGAAATTGATAAGGAATTGTAATTTTTTCGGCGGGTAAATTGGATAAAAAGCCTTCGCTATCAGAAGTTACCAGCGTTACTTTATTTCCCTTTTTGATTAATCCTTTAATTGCGGTAGATAGTACTAGTGGACTGCCACTAAAGTCGTTATATAGGTGAATGCAGACTATTTTCTTCATGATAAATTTAATAATTTAGTCGTTTTTAATTTTTAATTTAAAATGCAAGCAGTCTTAACCAAATCTTTTTTATAAGAAAGTCTTGTATCTAATAATTCAATGAGGAGGGGAAAAAAGAGAGACCTGAGAATTGGCACAATATTATGCCAATTCTCTTCGGTCCGTCCATTTTTTAGAGAGAATCATTAAAGGCCACTTATATTTCTTGGTGATTTCATCTAGTTTTTTTAGCAAGCCTAGTATCTAATAATTCAATCAGTAGGGGAAAAAAGAAAGACCTGAGAATTGGCATAATATTATGCCAGTTCTCTTTGGTCTGTTCATTTTTTAGAGAGAATCATTAAAGGCTATTTTATATTTCTTGATGATTTCATTTAGGTTTTTAGAAAGTCTTGTATCTAATAATTCGATTAGGAGGTGTAAAAGAAAGACCTGAGAATTGGCAAAATATTGTACCAATTCTCTTCGGTCTGTCCAATTTTTAGAGAGAATCATTAAAGGCCACTTATATTTCTTGACGATTTCATTTAGTTTTTTTTATAAAGCCTAGTCTCTAATAATCCAACCAAGAGGAGGGAAAAGAAAGACCTGAGAATTGGCATAATATTATGCCAATTCTCTTCGGTCTGTCCAATTTTTAGAGAGAATCATTAAAGGCCACTTATATTTCTTGATGATTTCATTTAGTTTTTTAGAAAGTCTTGTAGCTAATAATTCAACCATTTAAAACTGGTGTTAAGTCAGCTATTTTTGCACTTAAAATATCTGTATATATTTCTTGAATTCGAACACCTTTTCCTTCCCAAGTAAACTGTTGTTCAAATTGGCGGATGGCATTTTTCGATAAGGAAATTCTTAATTTTTTATTGGTATAAAGCGTATCAAGTGCGTCGGAAAACTGGTCAATAGCTGCTTGATAAGTACCATAAGGAATAGCAATTCCACAATTTTTATTAATGAATTCTCCTGGGCCGTAATTATCAAAACAAACGACTGGTAATCCATAAGATAATGCTTCTGGTACGACCATCCCTGCACCTTCATGTGATGGAAAAAGAAAGACCTGAGAATTGGCATAATATTGTGCCAATTCTTTTCGGTCCATCCATCTTTTAGAGAGAATCGAATTTAAAGGCAATTCATATTTCTTGATAATTTCATTTAGAAACGTTTTTTCTGGTCCTTTCCCAATCAGTATTAATTGAGCATTTTTTTGTTCATCTGTTGGTAATTGTTTGTAAAATTTGGCAAAGGCATGAATCGTTAAATCAAAACCTTTTAGAGACACTAAGCGACCAATAGATAATACTCGGAATTGCTTGGTATTCTTTGACAATTTTTGCCTGTTTGGTCGTTCATTACCTGCCGCAGGAATGACCGTAATTTTTTTATCCGCAACATTCAAGACGGATTGTACACTTGAATTAAGCGCAATAATTTTCGCTGCTTTATATTTTGTTATTTTGAGAAATGGGTCAAACGTCCAAAAGCATTTTTTGACCAACCATTTTATTTGTTCCAATAGCACCGCCTTGACGCCGTATTGTTTCATATAAGCATAAGGGACTTTGGGATGATGTCCTATTGGTCCCCAAACGAAAGGTTTACCTAACAACCATAAAAAAGAAGGCGTCCAGTCGTTATTAAAATTTAGGTGATGAGCTATATCGAAGGAAAATCGTTTTTTTAAGATAAAAAAGAGCACCGCAAAATGCCAGATATAATGATACAATAATGCACCTCTTCCCCCTTTTTTCCAGAACCGCATCCAATAAGGTAAATCAAAATAAGCAAATGCTAAATTGACACCTGCTGGTAATGGATTTTCCAATAAATACTGGTCAATTGGCGCTTGGTTATTTTTTCTAGTAATGGCGATTATTTGATTATTTGTCGCCATTTGTCGAATAATGTTCCAAGCGATTCCATCTTCTGAACCTTTAAAAGGATTGACTGCATAAGCCGTTATCAATATAGTTGGTTGCATGCTGTTTAAATTTGACGATTAATTAAGTTGGTCTCGATGTTTGAAGTTTTTAACTTCAAACCAATATTTCAAAAGTTTTTAACTTTTTTCAGCTATTTACATATTCTAAAAACGACTTTTCGTACACTCTAGCCAGGTCAATTAATTAAGCTGGTCTTTAAGGCCTTGGATTAAAGCAATTGGGGTTCCTTTCTCAGAATAGGTATGCGGTGTAAATTTAGTTGCGGTAGTCGATTTAAGTGCCTTTGCAGGTATTCCGCCAATTACAGTATTTGCAGGCATAGATTTAGTGACAACAGCCCCTGCTGCAAGTACACAATTATCGCCAATAGTCACCCCATCCAAAATAGTTACCTTAGCACCAATCCAACAGTTATTACCAATTTTAATCCCTTTTCTAGTAACGCCTTGTAGCCGAATTAACTGTTGAGTATCTTGAAAATTATGATTTTCTGGATGACAACTAAAATATTGGCCAATAATGCAATCATCGCCGATTTCAAGTCCACCACCGCCGCCCAAATAAGCAAATTCACCGATGCCTACATTATGACCAATTTTAATTGAACAACCTATATTATTGAAAGAAGTCGAAGTAATGATGCGACTAAAAGCGCCGATTCTTACATTATTGCCAAATTGAATAGGCATTTTACCTAAGGCACTAACGGAAACATAGTCTTCTAGTTGATTCCATTTGCCAAACTGAATCCATTTTCTGTACTGTAATTGTACATGCTTTCCTAGAAAAAGCGTTGGTTGGTAGTTAAAATGGAGCATTAATTTCAAGGACCGTAACCAACATCTAAACTTCAAGAATAGTAATTCTAGTATAATGGAAGAAGTAACTGCGGAATCAAAAACAAAACTAGGATTCTTCAACCTGATGAGCGTAGTTAAACTAGATTTTAGCATAATTAAGCAATTTTTAAATAGTGAGTTAAAACAGTTTGAAGGGTGTTTTGCCTATCCGTATTTTCAATGTTGATATACAGTCCTTGATGGCGGGTAGCTAAATCCTGAAAAAGTAATTGATACTTTGTCGTTAATTGATTAATCACCCCTATTGATAATTCCTGCTTTCGTTTTACAATAGTATGAGCATCTGCATACAAGAAAAAATTCAAATCAGGTTTAGCTATGAAAGTATATAAAAACTTGGGGAGGGTTGGAGATAAGTTAATATTAGAACGTTTTCCATCAATAATAAAATCAAAATAGTATCTATCATATAGCACCGTATAACCTCTTGATAAATATTTAACTCGGATATAAAATTGGCCTAATAAATAATCTAAGTAATAATAGCTAAATCGTAGAAAGGAGGAGATTTTATTGTTGTTTTTACCTTGTCTTGGTAGTCGTTCAACAGATTTCTGTTCCGCTTTCTGTTGACCATATTTCCAAGCACTAATAATCGGGAGTAAAGAAGGACGATGCCGAAGTACCACTACTTTTTTCCTGTATTTGCCCCTCAGCAAACACAGGGTATCCTTGATAATTGTACTTTTTCCAGCACCGTCCACACCGCTGAAAGTGATTATTTGTCCATTTTTTTCTTTCAATTGTTGCCAAATTGACCAACCATAAGCCAGATAATTAATGATTTTATTAAAAGAAGAATTTTCTGAAAGCGTATTTAAATAGCGTAGAATAGTCGCTCTAAGCATTGGATTAAATAGGGTGGTAGCGATTAAATGTTTATGCTTAGTTCCGTATTTATTATTGAATGATTGAAGTATTGAATTTAATTCAGTAGCGGGTAAGTTTTTGAAATATTGATAATATTTTTCAGGTAAACCACTTTTATTCAAGCTATTGAAAAGTAATACATGTTCAAATAACATCTCTTTGGTATACGTTTTGATGCCATTTATGATAACAAGATTATCAAAAACATCTTTCGTCGATAAATAAACCAATCCTTTTCTTACAAATTGAAATAATAAATCTATCTGTAAAAAGTCTTTATTCGTAAAGTATAGAAAATAATGCGTCACTCCTGCTAACTCCTGCTTATCTACTTTAGCAATACTTTCAGTTGTTCGTACAAAAAGGTCAATTTTTTGAGCAACGGCTGCTGATACAAGTATATCTAAATCACTTGTGTCAGCCAATTGAGATAAATCTTCCCTTAACCATTTTAGCAAGGCATATTGTTCTGCTTGAAGTATTTTAAATAAAGATTGAATAAAGTTATTTTTTATTGATGTCATTTTTCATGTTATTTGCTTTACTTAATCCCAATGAAGTGCCAAGTTTTTAATCAACTGATAATGAGCAATTTATGGTAGCGGATAGTTTTGGTTTTTCCCATTTTTAGATTTTAATTCCAAAATGGGAATTGGTCTAATTATTGTATTGTATTTTAAAAAATTATATATTACCCTTTGATTACCAGCAATTCTTTAAGTACTGATAATCAATTAAATACAAATAAAAATACAAATAAATTATAATTTTCACTAACAATTAATGAATAAAAAAATGTATAAGTTGCATGTTGAAAAATAAGTCTTTATAAT